>Ga0193753_10000705_pt1 | contig 31581 bp, 29 predicted proteins | sample H1c2metaG_FD_144925 | JGI IMG/M metagenome (GOLD analysis project Ga0193753, IMG submission 144925) | Soil microbial communities from a riparian zone of the East river system, Colorado, United States - H1c2 | ecosystem: Environmental > Terrestrial > Soil > Riparian zone | place: USA: East...
CAATAGGCATTTTTCGAATGGACGTTACGAAAATGCCGGCGCCGGGAACCGGCAGTGCGAGCGCTCCGTCCTCGGCGCCGGAGCAAGGTGCGCAACCGCCCGCGCGTATGGCGGCGATCGCGGATCGCGCCGACATCCGCCCGCTCGACATCCCCGCGGCGCTGCAGATCCTTCTAGCCGAAGTGCGCGCCTCTTTCGAATTGCAGGCAATCGCGATGGGCGCCGACGCCGGCGCCGCCGCTGAAAGCGAAACCCAAGCGGCCCGTGTGCTGCTGCAATTGGTCCTGCAGGCGCTGCCGGATGAGACCGCGAGCTCGCCGGAGTGGAATGCGCCTGAGAACGTGACGGCGTGGGGTGCGGCGCAGATGCGTGTGGACGCGGCCTTGCAGGCAGGACTCGATCGCGCCGTGAGCGCGGTCACTGCATGGCGCGACGTGCCCGCGAGCGTCGTGGATGCGACCAAGGAAACGCGCACTCTGGTCTTTGCGATACTCGGCGACGATCCGCAGAACCCGATCTGGCTGCGCCCGGAATGGGCCGGGCTGGCGCCGCGATTCGAACGATTTTGGCGGCGGCGACGCTTCGTGCGCCGGCATCTCACCGATCCCGATTATTCTTCAGGGAGTTTCGATGACAACGAACCACGATCTTGAGCCTGCAGCGCAGACGCCGGTCATGATGCCGATATTGAAGCGCACCGGCCTCGTAGTCGTGTTCTTGTGGTTCGCGTTCGGCGGCGTTGCGCATTTCGCATTGACCGAAGCGGAGATGCGCATCGTGCCGCCGGTCATCCCGTGGCCACGGGCCGCCGTGCTGCTCAGCGGCGTGTTCGAGCTGCTGGGCGCCGCGGGTATTTTGATACCGGCCACGCGTCGAGCCGCGGGCATCGGCCTGTTCTTGCTGACCATCGCGGTCACACCCGCCAATGTCTACATGCTGCAGCACGCCGAGCTGTTCAACGTGCCGCGTTGGGCGCTCATCGTTCGGCTGCCTTTCCAACTGGTGCTGCTTGCGTTGATTCTCTGGAGCACTCGGACGCCGCAGCTCAATCGGTCACCACGTTGACATCGCCGGCATGGACCGAAACCATGCCCTCGATGTCAGCCAGTTTTGCAGCCAACTTGGAAATCGATCCGGTTCCTTGAATCTCCAGGCCGACCGTGACGGTGCGATCGGTGATGTCCTGCAGACTCGTGGACGATTCCTTTTCGACCTGCAGCCGGCTGACGACGAAATTATGCTGCGTGCATCTCACGAGCACCTCCCGAAGGACTTCGCGCCCGTCTTGGTAGCAAATCTGCAGTAACGAAGGCGTCCAGCGAGACCGGGGCAGGCGGCTGGCAATGTAAGGAAACGCAAAGACGACGACGAAGTGGCCTCCGGTCACGGCGAGGGCCAATATCGGCAGCCCGGCGCCGCACGCCATGCCGATCGCCGCTGTCAGCCAGACGATGGCGGCGGTGGTGAGACCGCGCACATTGGTTCGACGCACGAAAATCAGGCCGCCGCCGATAAAACCGATGCCCGTAACGATTTGAGCGGCAATACGCGATGGATCCAGAACGATGCGGTTGTTGACCAGCACGTTCATGAATCCGTACTTCGATACCAGCATAATGAGCGCCGCACCAAAGCCGACGAGTGTGTAGGTCCGCAGGCCCGCACTTTTGTGCCGTATCTCGCGCTCGAGTCCAATCAGTGCCGACAATACGAAGGCCAGCCCGAGTTCACCGAGCTGTATCCAGCCTTGTCCTGCCTGCTCGAAAGTCCACATGATGCCGCTCTTGGCCCCGCTCGCGTTTTGCGATCCTGCGTCGACAGTCAGCCCGCTATATCTTACGATCGCGGCATGCAGAGCGCACCCAAATTAACCGGTTTGTCGGGCAACGAAATCTACTGCATGCGCCTCAAGGGGCTCATTCCGAGCGGCGTCGTCATCGGCAATAGCATCCAGTCGATGGGTCTTCTCGGCGGCGTACGTTCGGCATTCCGCGGCATCGTGGGCGGTGAAATACCCGACGTGACTCAAATGATTCATGAAGGCCGGGCGGCGGCTTTCAAGCGCATGCGTGCGGAAGCCGACCGCGAACAGGTCCACGGAGTCGTTGGCGTGACCTCCGAACTTCGCGGTCTCAGCGGTAATTCAGAATTCCTGTTCGTCGGTTCAGGCGTCAGGGGCGGACCCGATACGGCGTTGTTCACCAGCGCCGGCGATGCTCAGGAACTGTACTGCCACATGGACGCGGGCTATGATCCCAAGGAATTCGTTTTCGGCAACATTGCCTATTCGGTGGGCGCCGTCGGCGGCATCGCCGGAACGCTGAAGACGCTGGTACGCGGCGAGATCAAAGAATTCAGCGATGTGTTCAACGAAACGCGGCACCACGCGCTGGACCGGCTGATCACACATGCAAAGGCCGTGCGCGCCAACGCAGTCGTCGGTGTGCGCACAAACGTGCTGCATTTTGCCGGATTCCACGAGATGTACATGGCGGGCACCGCTGCCTTTCATTCGCTGCTGCCGCCCGAAACACGCAGCTCGCCCGTCTCCAGCGACCTCACGGGCGAGGAACTTTGGGGCATGACGCAGCTGGGATACGCACCGATCAAGCTTCTCATCTCAACTTCCGTGTATTCGCTCGGCGCGATCGGCGGAATCAGAGCTGCGTTCCAGAGCCTGGTGAGGGGCGAGCTCGGAGACCTGACGAAGCTGATCTATGAGGCTCGCGAGCAGGTATTCGATCGGGTGAACCGGGAGGCGACGGCGCTGGGTGCCGAGGAGGTGGTCGGAATCAAGACCTACATCGTTGAGCTCGGTTCCAGCTTGGTCGAGATTTTTGCGGTTGGTACGGCGGTGCGCAAGCTTCCCGGCATGACCGTGCAGACTGCGGCGCTGCCGGCGCAGGCCATCATTCGCGACAAGGACACGTGGCTGAGCGGCTCCGCCGGCTTGGATATTCAATCGCTTCGCGCCGGCGGTTGAGCGGCAAAGCACCATGAGCCGACCGCCTTCCGAGCATCCGCTCAAGACCGCCGCGCTTCTCTTGTTGGTGCTCTTGACGGTCTCTGCGAGCGCAACGGCCCGGCATCGGCACTCCTCGGATGCTGCGCCGGGCGCTTTTGACTACTACCTGTTGTCCTTGTCATGGTCGCCGGCATTCTGCTTGTCCGAGCCGGGAGCCGCAGAATGCACGGGCGCACGGCGATTCGGCTTCATCGTTCACGGGCTGTGGCCGCAGTATGAAGAAGGATGGCCGGAGAATTGCAACGTGCATGAACAGGTGCCGGATAGCGTGGTTTCCGGCATTTCCGACATCATGCCGGCGCGCGGTCTCGTTTATCATGAATGGTCGGCGCACGGTACTTGCAGCGGTTTGCACCCTACGGATTTCTTTGCGCTGGTGCGCAGCGCCTACGGCACCATTGCCATTCCGGCGCCGTTCTCCGGGACCGGTCAACAAGTCGAACAGGCGCCTGCCGCCATCACGGCAGCGTTTGTGCACGCCAATCCTCGCCTTGCGGCATCGTCAATCGTCATAATCTGCGGCGCTCAAGGCGCGCCGCGGCTGCGCGAGGTGCGCATCTGCCTGGATCGCAGCCTCAAACCGCGCGCCTGCGGAGCCGCAGCCGTTCGCGGCGAATGTAGGTCCGCCACCCTGATCGTGCCGCCGATTCGATAGAATCGCGGCTGGTTATTTGGAATTGTTCATGAGCTCCAACAGATACGCATTTGCGACGGCCGACGAACCCCGACGCGCTTAAGTGAAAAACCCCTACTTAAAGCGGCTGTCCAGACAATTACGCGGTAAGTGGCGGGAAAGGTCGCTCGGGGAACATGGCATCGCAATTGTTGCCGAGACAAAAAATGGCCGGCTGTGCGTGCACGCGGGAGACTTCAATGTCTCGCGCTCGCTGCTGCAGAACGGAGAATACGATTGGCCGCAAATCACCTGGCTGAAGCAAGTACTCGACGCCCAATCGCGGGTGGTCTTTGCGGGTGCGCACATCGGCGCGGTGTTGATCCCGCTGGCGCGCATGGCCGCCACGCGCTCGCTCATCGCCTACGAGCCGAGCCCGCGCAACTTCAAGCTGCTGAACATGAATTTGGAGTTGAACGGGATCGAGGGAGTGATCGCCGTCAACGCAGCGTTGGCCGACCGGCCCGGCAACATTCAATTCACCGAAAATAGCATCAATACCGGCAATAGCCGGATTGCACCCGCGGACGGTGAAATCACCGTCAAATTGGAAACCCTCGACCGCACCATTCCGCAGGATTGGAATTCGATCGATCTCATCGTGATGGATACCGAGGGCAGCGAGGTCGCCGCCATGCGCGGTGCACGCGCGACTTTGGCGAAGACCAGGAATCTGTACATCGAATTCTCGCCCGACCAGCTGCACGAGCAAGGCAGCAGCGCGGTGGAATTTGCTGAAATCGTCGAGAGACATTTCAAGTCGGCCTATGTGTTCGGCGCGCCGATCCTGTTCTTCGGCCCTGAGAGATTTTCCGAATACTTGAAGTCGCTGCAGCGTCATCGCAGCCTTTTGCTGAATATCCTCTTCACCCAAGATCTTGAAGCTAATCCGCAGCGCATGGAGAACTGACATTGGACAGACCCCCTCTGCCTCCGTTTACTCTTGAAACCGCAACGCAAAAAGTGCGCATGGCCGAAGACGGCTGGAACACGCGCGAGCCACAGCGAGTGGCGCTTGCGTACACCATCGACAGCCGCTGGCGAAATCGCGCGGAATTCATCCTCGGCCGCGATGCCATCGAGGCATTTCTCATGCGCAAATGGGCCCGGGAACTGGACTACCGCTTGATCAAGGAGCTGTGGGCCTTTCGCGAGAACCGGATTGCGGTGCGCTTTGCCTACGAGTGGCATGATGACAGCGGCCACTGGTTTCGCAGCTACGGCAACGAGAATTGGGAGTTCGATGGACACGGCCTGATGAGGCTGCGCCTCGCCAGCATCAATGACCTGCCGATTGCCGAGTCGGACCGCCTCTATCACTGGCCTCTCGGACGTCGCCCGGACGATCATCGCTCCTTGAGCGATCTGGGGCTGTGACGGGCGGTGTCGCGGTTCTCATGAACCGCGATTTCAGGCTGTATCTTGGCTCCCGGTTCTGCGCTTCGATTGCCACGCAAATGGTGATCATGGCGGTGGGCTGGCAGGTGTATCACATCACCGGGCGCGTGCTGGACCTTGGCCTGATCGGCCTGTCGCAGTTTCTGCCGTTCTTGTGTCTGGTGCTGCTCTCCGGACATGTCGCCGATCAATTCGATCGGCGCCTGATCATCATGCTGGGCCATTGTGCGTATGCAGTCTGTACCGTGCTGCTGCTCAGTTTTGCGTGGCTGAACCTGCGGACCACTCTGCCGATCTTCGCGGTGCTGGCTCTTCTCGGCATAACTCGGGCCTTTCAAATGCCTGCGGCCCAATCATTCGTCCCCACGATCGTGACGACGGCGAACCTGCGCAATGCGCTGGCACTCAACTCCTCGGCCAATCAGGTCGCATCCATCTTGGGACCCAGTATCGGCGGCATCGTCTATGCAATCGCCGAAGGCTGGTTGGGACGAAACACAGGTGCCGGCGTAGTGTATGGCGCAGCAGCGATACTGCTGTTGGCTGCGATTGCGCTGCTATCCCTGATACGCAAGCGCCGTGTAGCCGCGAGTCGCGCTACCTTAAGCTGGTCGACCCTGTTGCAGGGCCTGCATTTCGTCTGGCATCGCAAAACGGTACTGGGTGCCATCTCGCTGGACCTATTTGCGGTATTGTTCGGCGGTGCAACAGCACTGCTGCCGGCCTACACGCGGGAGGTGCTGCATGCGGGCCCGGATGTCTTCGGCTACTTGCGAGCGGCGCCCGGAATCGGCGCCGGTGCGATGGCGCTGTGGCTGGCGTTCCGGCCGATTTCGCGGCATGTCGGTGTTACCATGTTTGCCGGCGTCGCCGCATTCGGCATGGCAACGGTGGTACTGGGCCTGACGCATGTGTTTTGGGTCGCCTTGATTGCCCTGGTCATCCTGGGAATGGGAGACATGATTAGCGTGTTCGTGCGTTCACTGCTGGTGCAGCTGCAAACGCCGGACGAAATTCGCGGCCGGGTCAGTGCGGTGACCTCGGTGTTTATCGGCGCCTCGAATGAGTTGGGAGAGTTCGAGTCAGGCACCACGGCCGCGTGGTTTGGACTGGTGCCGGCCATTGTGATTGGCGGCGTCGCCACCATGGTAATTACTGTTTTATGGGCGAGAGTCTTTTTTCCTGCGCTGTGGCGCATGCAGACATTCGAGCACTAGCGGAATACAACCCCGATGGACCCAAAAAAACCTGAGCACGGCCAAGCCCACGCGCATGCCCCCCATGATGCCGATCACGGGCATGACGATCACGACCATGGTGCTCATAGTCACGCTCACGGGCATTCGCACGCCATACCGACCGACGGCGTCAGTCTGCGCATGGGAATTGCGGTGGCGCTCAACCTGGTGTTCGTGGTGGTGGAGGGCGGCTTCGGATTCATTTCGAATTCGGTGGCTTTGATTGCGGATGCCGGCCATAACTTGAGCGATGTGCTGGGTTTGGTCTGTGCTTGGGGTGCGTTGCTGTTGGGACGCCGGCCGCCCGGCGCCAAATTTACCTACGGCCTGGGGCGCTCATCGGTGCTGGCGGCATTGATGAATGCCGTGCTGCTGCTGTTGGCCTGTGGCGCCATCGCCTGGGAAGCGGCAAGCCGCCTTGGGTCGCCGCCGGTGGTCATGGGCCGGACCGTCATGGCAGTCGCCGCCGTGGGCATTGTGCTCAACGGCATCAGCGCCTGGATGCTGCATGCGGGTAGCCACGGCGATCTCAATCGGCGCAGCGCCTACCTTCACATGCTCAGCGATGCGGTCGTATCGGGCGGTGTTCTGATCTCTGGCCTGCTCATTATGTTAACTGGATGGAGCCTGCTCGATCCGCTGATCAGCCTCGTGATCGTCGCGGTGATTTTGATCAGCACGTGGCGGCTGCTGCGCGATTCGCTGACTTTATCCCTGGACGGAGTTCCCTCCAGCGTCAATTCTTCCGCGGTGATGTCCTACCTCGCCGATCAGCGCGGAGTCACCGATGTGCACGACTTGCACATCTGGGCGCTGAGTACCACGAGCGTGGCCCTGACCGCACACCTGGTGGTGCCGGACCGCGGCGCGGAAGACGCGCTCCTGACTTCGCTGACGCCGGACTTAAAACGCCGCTTTCAAATCCAGCACGCCACGCTGCAAATCGAACGAGATCGCTGCGCGCACGGCTGCGAGGACGAGGCTGCCGCTTAAGTCTTGGGTCGGCCGTAGTGCGCCACGAACACGGCCTTGCCCAGCAGGTGCTCCTGCACGATCGACGTGACCATCGCGCCGCTGGAATCCGGCGGCACCGGCAGTTTCGCGACGTTCAATGCGTAGATCGTAAATACATAACGGTGCGGCGGATCGCCCTGCGCCGGACAAGGTCCGTGGTACGCATCTTCTCCCAGATCGGTTCGGCCTTGCAGAGTTTCCGGCGGCAGTGCGCCGCTGTGTTCGGCACCGGCGCCCTTAGGCAGGCTGCTCGTGGCCTTCGGTAAATTGTAGACCACCCAGTGCCACCAACCTGACGGCGTGCTGCGCTCGTCGCGATCGAACAGCGTCACGACGAAGCTCTCGGTGCCCGCCGGAGCGCCGGACCAATGCAACTCCGGCGACAAATTTCCGCCCGAACAACCAAACGCCTTCGCGGTGTAGATCAATGGAACACTGACCGCGAGCTCCGGATCGGAACTCGACAGCACGAACGCTGATTTCGGCGCGGCGGCCATCGCTGGGGCCGGTACATTCCCGGCAATGCAGGCAATCGCGAGTGCGCAAATGCCGACTGAAGCTGTTCGTCTGCGGCTTATCATGATTATCTCGTTGCTGCGCGCGGTCGCATGAGTTGCGCCAAATATAGCAAATACCTAGTCAACCGGCGGCCGGCGCATTTGCGCCGCCATGCGCTCGAATAGCGGCGTCAGCAATCGCTGCAGCAGATAAACGCAAAATGGCGCAAGCAACGCCCACGCGAAAGCAGCGTGAAAGATCGCGTCGCGCAATACCACAACGGCCTGCCAGATCCCTTGCGACATGAGGGCAAATGCGCCCTTGACCGAAACCACTTGAGGCGGCTCGTGCAGCATCCATTCGCCGAGCCGGACGAAGGGAATGATCAGCAACAGCTGGGTGGGCGCCATCGCTGCCTGGACCAGCTGAATGGCGGGCAGATTCAGGCGGAATACCAGTGCGATGCCGGCACACAAAATTGTTGATACGCCCAGGATGGGAATGTTGCCGACGACGATGGCGATGGCGACGCACAACGCGAGCCGTCGCGGGGCCAATCCCGCGCGCAATAGCGCGAGCAACGGTTCGAGAAGCCTGCGATTGAGCCAATTCTTCAAGCCTGTCATCAGGGGTTGCCGACCGAGGCAACAAAAATGCGCCAAAACGCCATTTTTAGCCTTTTTTTGCGGACATTGGGGTCTCTTTGCTGCTGTTCGGCCGGCGCCGCGGAGTGGATTTCATAGGTCCAAATGCATTCTTGCGCGCTCCGGGCGTAGCGCGGAACGGTGCAAAGCCGCTACAGTCCGGCAAGGAGATCATAAATGTCCAACGAAAGCGCGATCCGTCGCGACGTCGGCGCCATTGCGCTGATGTTCACCGGTTTAGGTTCCATCATCGGTTCGGGTTGGCTGTTTGGCGCGTGGCGCGCCGCACAGCTCGCCGGCCCCGGCGCAATTTATGCGTGGGTCATCGGTGCGGTGGTCATTCTGTTCGTCGCATTCACTTATGCCGAACTGGGTGCCATGTTCCCCGAATCCGGAGGCGCGGTTCGTTACGGTCACTATTCTCATGGCACCTTGGTGGGGTTTGTAGCGGGGTGGGCGGCGTGGATTGCCATCGTCTCGGTAATCCCGGTGGAGGCCGAGGCATCCGTGCAATACATGAGCTCCTGGCCATGGGATTGGGCGCATGCGCTGTACGTGCACGCGGCCAACGGGCAAGGAGAGTTGAGCGTCGCGGGCTTGTCGATCTCCGCCGTGCTGGTGGTGATCTATTTTCTCGTGAATTTCTGGAGCGTGAAGGTCTTCGCGGACACCAACAGCGCCATTACGTTCTTCAAGCTCATCGTGCCGGCAGCGACCGCGGTCGCCTTGATGTGCAGCGGCTTTCATCCGGAGAATTTTCACGTCGGCATCCATGGCGGAGCGCATGTCGGCAATCTGGCCGCGATACTCACAGCGGTGGCAACCAGCGGTATCGTGTTCAGTTATAACGGTTTCCAGAGCCCGGTGAACCTCGCCGGCGAGGCGCGCCATCCGGGACGCAGCGTACCGTTTGCAATTTTCGGCTCAATTGCGCTCAGTACGGTCGTGTACCTGCTGCTGCAGGTCGCCTTCCTGGGCTCCGTGGCGCCGGAGCACCTGGGGGAGGGCTGGGCGGCACTGGAGTACAGCTCGCCATTCGCGCAATTGGCGCTGGCCCTCAACCTCAATTGGCTGGCGATCCTGCTCTACGCCGACGCCTTTGTCAGCCCCAGCGGCACGGGCACCACTTATACGGCCACCACTGCGCGCATGGTTTACGCCATGGAGCGCAGCGGCACCGTTCCTGAGGTCTTTGGTCGAGTGCACCCCAAGTACGGCATTCCGCGGCCGGCGATGTGGTTCAACCTGCTCGTGTTCTGCATCTTCCTGTGCTTCTTCCGTGGCTGGGGCAAGCTTGCGGCGGTGATTTCGGTGGCAACCATCATTACTTACCTGGTGGTGCCGATCAGTGTCATCGTGCTACGGCGCACCGCGCCAAATTTGCACCGACCGTTGCGAGTGCCAGGCTTGCCCGTGCTCGCACCCATGGCGTTCGTGCTCGCCACGCTGATGTTGTTCTGGGCACGCTGGCCGCACACGGGCGAAATCATGTTGCTGCTGATTCTGCCGCTGCCCGTGTACTTGTACTATCAGGCCAAGGGCAATTGGCGCGACTTCGGGCGGCAGATGCGCGCATCGTGGTGGTTGCTCGCCTATCTCATCGCGATCACGGTCTTGTCCTGGGCGGGCAGCAAAGAATTCGAAGGTCGCGGCTACATCGGCTACGGCTGGGATCAGCTTTGCGTGGCCATCACCTCGCTGGCATTCTATTTCTGGGGAGTTCGCAGCGGCTGGCGCACGCCTGCGGTAATTGCCGTCGAGCAGGATGCCGCCGAAATGGCGGCGGTGAAGTCCTAGGCTGCTAAACCTCGAGCAATTCCCTGGTCTGCCCCTGGTCCTCGCGCAGATAAATCGAGCGCTTGGGACGGGCCATAACACGTTGCACCATGGGCACGAACGCCTGTAGCGGCATCGTATCGTAGTTCGGATCGAACGCATTCTGATCATGCCTCTCGCAGAACGAGGCCGTGCGCTCGAAATTCGGATGGCCGCGAAACTGTTCGCGCATATTGCGATCCAGTCCCAAATGATGGAAGAAGTAGTATCCCTGAAAGATGCCGTGGTGCTGGAGCAGCCACCAGTTCTCATCGGAGACGAAGGGCTTGAGCACGGTCGCGGCGAGCTCTGCATGATTGGTCGAGGCGAGAATATCGCCCATGTCGTGCAGCAGGGCGCAGACGACGTATTCCTCATCCATCCGATCGCGGAAAGCCAGAGTCGCGGACTGCAGCGAGTGTTCGAGGCGATCCACGGAAAACCCGCCGCAATCGCCCTTGAGCATTTGCAGGTGGGCGAGAACGCGATTGGCCAGATCGCCGTTGAACGCGTTTGCGGCCGTCGCAATTTTCTTCCAGTCGGCTTGCGTGCTCTCGGTCATCGCCTTGAAGCTGGCGCGATCCATCTCGTCATGATCTGACATGTGTAGCTCCGGTCCGATGCCGCGTCGATGCATCGATTATATCAGCGCAGGCCTGCGCCGCTCGTCAGATACACCGCAAAGGTACCCAGCCAGTGGCCGCCCTCGTAGTGCTCACCGGTAACCGCCGGCAGCGCCGCATCTCGATGCTGTTCGGCAATCGCTCGAAGTCCCGGAATTCTCCGGTCGCCCTTGGGCAGTCCATGCGCGATTCCCTCGAGCATCCAGCCACGGCTCAAGTTCAATCCGTCAATGTGGGCGAGCTTGGGATCGGAGCGGTCTGTGACCACGCCGGGCTGCAGCCACCCGCTACCGGCGCTCTGTGGAATTCCCGGCAAGAAGTCCGACAGCCAGGCGGCAAAAGCCCTGGGTTCGAGCACCCGGCGCATGAAGTCCGCTTCGGAAAGACAGGGCGAGAGAAAATCCTGTCCAGAGGGTTCATAGCTCAACGGGCAATTCCGATCCTTGATGTAGAACCGTTGCGCGGCATCGTTCAGCAGCGTGCGCATGTCGGTATCGCCGGCCACGCCCGCCCAATCCCAAATCAAGCCGAAAGAGAACGCCGTCTGGTCGTGTTCGCCGATGCGGATCGGATAGTGCAACTTCGGCAGCCAGCTTTTGATGCGCGATGCCGCCTCGGCTTCCAAGGGTTGCAAGGTAGCGGACCATTGCTTTGCCTGCGGATCGTTCCACTCGCGCAGCTCCGCAGAGAGCTCGAGCAGCCACGCCAACCCGTAGGGACGCTCGAACGAGGCGCGGCCCGGATGTTTCAGATACTGCAGTTCGCCGGCGATGTTTTGCGCGGTAAAGCTGCGCGCAAGTTCCGCCCTCGCTTGTGCGGCAAATGGCGCATTCGGCATCAGACGCAGGAGGCGTACCAGCAACCAATGGCCATGGACATCCGAATGCCAATCGAAGCATCCGTAAAAAGCCGGCGTCAATTCGCGCGGCGGGTGCGCATCGGAATCGCGGTCCATCGTCAAGCTGATGTGATTGGGATATTCATCGTGCAGACACTTCAGCGCCAGGCCCGCGAAGCGCGCGGAGGCCGCCGGATCCATCGCCACGGCGGAGGGTGCGGCAGGAGCGGCAGCGCTGAACCAGGAGTAGCCCAATAGAGCCGCAAATAAAGCAATGAAACGCATGAGCAGATTTCCCTCGTGTTCTTTTGGCGATCTAGGCATGGATCTTAGCGCGGCTTGGCGCGGCGTGTGGCTTGGGCGGTATGAGGATCGTCGGGCCAGTAGTGCTTCGGGTAACGGCCCTTGAGATCCTTCTTCACCTCGTGGTAGCCGCGAGTCCAAAAACTCACCAGGTCCTTGGTGATCTGTACGGGGCGGCCCGCTGGTGACAGCAACTTGAGCAGCAGCGGCAATTTGCCGCCGGCGACCGTCGGCGTCGCGCTCAATCCGAACAGCTCCTGCAGGCGTACCGACAAGCTGGGATTCTCGCCGTCCAGGTAGTCAATGGGGATATGCGAGCCGCTGGGTACCGTGAAATGGGTCGGAGCCTCCCGCTGCAAAATAACCGCCTGCGCGTGATTGAGAAAGGAGTGCAGCGCGTTGCTTAGATCCATGCGCGAAAAGTGTTCGCGCCGCGTAAAGCCCACGATCCAGGGTGCCGCCCATTCTTCGAGGGTGTGCTCCAGAGCCTCGTCGCTCAAGTCCGGCCACGGCACGGGACTCGGCACCGAGTATTGCCGCATCAGCATCACCCGCGCACGCCATTGGCGCAATTCCTTGGTCCAAGGGAGCCCGGCAAGCGCTACTTGCCTGAGTCCTGTGAGCACAGCCTGTTGCATTGCGTCCGGATCGGGATCGCGTATGTCGGCCGACGCGAGCAGCAGCGCACCTAAGTGCAATTCCTGTTTGGCGCCGAGCGCTCCGGCGCGCTCGTCCCAGCGTATCTCGGCTGTTTCCTTCATCAGAGCGCGAAAATGTTTGGTCAGATCATCGAGGCTGATCGGCGCCGCAAGAAATATTCGCGCCTCGCGCTCTGCACCGTCGAGTTCCGCCGCCACAATGTATTCGGATTTGGCGAGCGACTGCGCTTCGGCAAAGCGGGCGCCGCGGCCATTCGCCAGCAGGTACCGCCCGCCCTCGCCGCGTGCCTGCGCAATGCGATCCGGGTAGGCCCAAGCCAGGAGGATTCCGCTGGCCGCGTGCGGATCCGCTGTGTCGCGCGCACTGCGCAAGCCACGCTGCCAGAGCGCCGAACTGCGCTGCGCCTGGGACTTGGCGCGCGGATCCACCGTGGCGCCGCTCGGCACATCGCGCTCATCACCCCGCAGCACCGCGATCCGCAGCCGCAGGTCCGCATCGCGCGAGCCCATCCCCGCGCGCAAGATGTCGCGCTCGCTCAAAATGGCCGCTAGATCGCAGGCCAGCCGCTCCGCACCGAGATCGCGCGCCTTGACGAGCATGTGCGCGAGACGCGGGTGCATGCCAAGTTTCTCCAGCACGCGTCCATGGGAAGTAACGCGCATCGCCGCATCGATTGCTTCCAGCTGCTGCAACAGTTCGCGCGCCTGAGCCAGAGGCGCCGGCGGCGGCGGGTCGAGCCACGCGAGATTGTTTGCGTCCGCCGCGCCCCAACATGAGAGTTCCAATGCCAGCGGTGCGAGGTCGGCATGCAAGATCTCCGGCGGAGTCTGCGGACTCAACGACGCATGCGTGCCTTCCGACCAAAGGCGATAACAGACTCCCTCGCTCAAGCGGCCGGCGCGCCCGCGCCGTTGATCCGCCGCGGCTTGCGACACTTTTCCCGTCACCAGGCGGCTCATTCCGGTCTCGGGGTCGAATTCCGAGTAGCGCCGCATTCCCGAATCAACGACGATGCGGACGCCTTCGATGGTCAGGCTGGTTTCGGCAATGCTGGTGGCCAGCACAACCTTGCGCAGTCCGGGCGCTGCTGGTGCAAGCGCTGCATCCTGCGCCGCCCCTTCGAGTTCACCGTACAGGGGCATCACTCGAATACCGCGGTCGAGATCCGATTCCTCCAGGGTCCGCTGCACCCGACGGATCTCCGCGGCGCCCGGCAGAAAGCACAAGACATCCCCGGCATGCTCGCGCAATCCCGCCCGCACCACCTGCGAGACTTGCAACTCCAGATCGTTGCGCCGCGGAACGAAATGCGTGGTGACTTCGAAACTGCGGCCCTGCGCGGACACGATTGGCGCGTTCCGCAGCAGTCGCGCAAGCGGAGCCAGATCGAGCGTGGCCGACATCACCAGTATGCGCAGATCCTCCCGCAGGTTCTGCTGGCTCTCGATGCAGAGCGCAAGGCCCAGATCGGCATTCAAGCTGCGCTCGTGGAACTCATCGAAGATGACGCAGCCGAAGCCCGCGAGTGCGGAGTCCCCTTGCAGCATGCGGGTGAGGATGCCCTCGGTGACCACCTCAATGCGTGTCTCGCGGCTGACGCGCGTTTCGAGGCGCGTACGAAATCCCACGGTACGACCGACAGTCTCGCCCAGCAGCATCGCCATTCGGTTCGCCACCGCGCGCGCCGCGATGCGGCGCGGCTCCAGCATCAAGATCTTTTGGTCCTTGAGCCAGGGCGCGGACAGCAGCACAAGGGGAACGATGGTGCTTTTACCGGCTCCTGGCGGAGCCTCGAGCAGCACTTCGGTGCGCGCAATCAGCGCCGCCTCAAGTGCCGGCAGGGCCTCATTGATCGGTAATTCGGGTAGGACTGGTGTTTTCACTGGCGCCGTACGATAACCCAAGGACCTGCAGGGCCGGGATGACCACGTGCTAAAATGCCCTCCGTCGGGCCTGTAGCTCAGTTGGTTAGAGCAGGGGACTCATCAATTAATGGTGCCTTCGCATCGCAAGGTGCGAAGTGGACGGGATGAATTCAGGGAAACCTCACCAGCTATTGGAGCTGATGGCAACCCTGAGCCAAGCCGGCGGTGCACCGCCGGAAGGTGCAGAGACTACCTGAGCGCGTTCAAGCCGCGCTTAATAACAGGCTAGAGCGTCCCGCACCCCACTGGGGTGAAGAGATAGTCCACTCCCTCCGGAAACGGCGGGGCAGAGTGAATCCCTTGGTCCTCGGTTCGAGTCCGAGCGGGCCCACTAATTCGCGATGGTCGGGGACGATCAGTAAGTAACGATCGGGGAGCCCACTATTCCGTAGCGCTCTCGGCGCTCATCAGCGCCGAGACGTCATGGGCTACCTTTCTGCGATTTCCGATGCCCGCATCGCGGAAACTTTTCTGTGGCCTCCGTTGGGTCATGCCGAGGATCGCAGCAATTGGAGCTAGTGCCTGGCCACCTTCAGTTTCGCAGCCTCTTCTTCGGAAGGATTCAGCAATTCGCTCAGCGCGAGATCGACCGCCTGGACATCGCGCTGCGGATCCTTGAAGAGATCGGCCGGCAAAAGATTGGTAAAGTGTTGCTCGACTTGGGTTGGACGGGTCGTCAAGCTCATTTGTTGCAGCAGCTCGATGCCGCCTCGCTTGTCATACAGGAGCACTCCGGCGGCATCGCGCATCAAGACGTGCAATGACATGGCTGATATCGTGGCCTCGCCTGCAGCAGTGAGTTCCGTGCCGCCGAACAGCTTGGAGTGATGGACCGCCGTGCCCAGATTCTGCGCGTTCTGCTCCGCGCCGTCCCAGACGGCGTTGCCTAGCTTTTGGGCCGCCGTTACCTTGACCAGCGCGATGAACACAATCGCATCGGGCGGCTCGCGCAACGACAATCGCTTGATGAGGACCTCGTTGGACTGGTGCAACTTGTCGGCATCGCTCTTGCCCGTGAAGGGATCATAGACCCCGCCTACAATGTGGACGGCATCATTCGCGTCAAGGTTGAGCGAATCGGAGTCAATCACGTCCCACCCCAGCTTCGCCAGCCGCTCATGCATCAATGCTTGGTAGTGCAGGGCCACGTCGGCGGGCGGATTGATTCCATTCAGCAGCAGCGGACCCAGCACGACCCGATGGACCGAACTTAGTATTTGCTCGCGCGGCAGCAGTAGTGCCGGCTCGGGATTCAGGCTGCTGCCGGTTGGTGGCGCCGGCAGGCTGGCTGGGGAGATAAGCAGCGTGTTGACCGCTGGATTTCTTTCTTCGGCAGCCAGCTGTTGTGCAGAATAGCGCAGTGGCGCAGTCGCGAAGTCGAGCGCACGCTCAATACGCTTATCGTCCTGCAGCAGTTTGGCGTGAGGCACCGCCAGAACACCGATATTTTGCGCGCGCAGGCGCGGATCGTAGTATGCCGTCAGCTGCACCCCGCCCCTGCGCCCGAAGAGCACCTTTTGGTCGCGATCATACAGTTGCAAGAGCGCCGAAATCGCGCTGATCTTGCCGTCGCCGACCGCCCTCTCTGCCAGAATCCGCAAGTAGGTTCTCGGAGCTTGGCCATCGACCGTTTCGACTGCACCATCCCAGGTGGCAAGGTTGGCGTGATCGTTCGCCGTAACCAGCACCACACGCAGCGTGGCGATGCAACCCAGTTGCTCCAGCGCAAAAAATTCTTTGACGGCGCCCTGAAAGACCTCCTTCGCGACACCGCCGCGCACAGCACCCGTCATCGGATCGAAGATACCTCCGGCAGCCTTGTCGAGGCGGTCGTAAGCGCTCCAAAAAGAAGCCGGCCCCACGACCTCGAGGCCCGCAAGCCGCAAAGCGCGCATCGCTGCGGTTTCCAGCCGGTCAGAAGCTCCCGGGTCCACCCCTGGGAAAGCCGGGCCGGCGAGCCGAACCAGGCCGACTCGTTTGCATTGAGCGAGGACCTCATCGCGGGTACCGCCGAAGAAGCCCAGGTCGCGGTCGCTGGCAAGCGACGGTTCAGCACTCCTCGCGGCCGGCGAGATTCCGGCGATGATCGCGACGCTGAGAATGATTGCGAGATGCCTAGCGCACGTCGTCACGGATGAAGCACAGGTATTTACCGACATCCTCTGTCCCAAACTCTATTTTTGTCGCGGGTTTCGTCCCTTTGCCTTCATTGTCATCCTTCAAGTCGTCCCTGTCCAACGTCTACTTCGATACCCCGGTAGCGTCCGACGGCGTACGGCGGCAGCGGTGTGGCCGAAGGTTGGCATCTCGGCGACCGTGGCATACGCCATTGGAAAATTGATCCGAAGGATGGTAGCCTTATGCCCCATACTATCATATATGGGTGACCCATAGTGAAGACTACAATAGATATTGCGGACGATCTTTTGAAACGTTCGCAGCAACTAGCTAAACGTGAAGGCTCGACGTTGCGCGCCGTATTGGAAGAAGGCTTGCGTTTGGTTTTAAAAGACCGCCGAACGCCTGCTTCCCGCCCATTTCGCTTTCCGACTTTCGGCAAGGGTGGACTGAACGCTGAATTTCGCGAGGCTGACTGGGAAAAGATTCGGACCACGATCTACAGCGAAGCGACGCACGAAAAATCATGATCGCCGTCGATACCAACCTCATGGTTTATGCACATCGGGAAGACGCGAAGTTTCATGCGGAGGCCAATGCCGCGCTCGTGAAGCTCGCGGAGGGAACCGAGCGATGGGCGGTCCCGTGGCCTTGTGCGCATGAATTCATCGCGATCGTCACACATCCCAAAATCTACAAAACGCCGACACCGCTCGAGCGTGCTCTGGAGGTGCTCGCAGAGTTGAATGCCTGCCCGACTCTCGAGTTCATCGGCGAGGCAGATGGCTACCTCGATAGCCTTGCAGAAGTCGCACTTGCTGCACGCGTGCAAGGCGGAGCGATCCACGATGCGAGAATTGCCGCGATCTGCCGCTTCTACGGGGTGCGCGAGCTGTGGTCCGCCGACCGGGACTTTTCACGATTTGCGGCGGTGAAGGTTCGTAACCCCCTGTTGGCGTAATGCCGGCCCCGGCGAGAACAGCAATTCGGGCAGGACGTTACGATGCGAGAACAGTTCAAACCCTAGCCGTTGCGCAAGCTGCCACGCTCGTTCTCCATGCCGCGAAACTCCACGAACGAGGTCATCCGTTTCCAAAGAAAGTCGCCGTACTCGAATGGCACAAACCGATCTGGCGGGTCGATGGGTAGCGGTGCGATGGTGGCGTCGGCGCGAGCCTCATAGAAAAACGGGATCGAGTTGCGCTCAACACCCCTACCCAGCACTCGGTGCTCGGTCGCCCGGATACGGCCCGCAGACCATTGCTCGAGCACTTGGCCAAAATTCACGACCATCGTTCCTTCGAGCGGGGGCACATCGATCCAGTGACCCTCGAGTGACCGGGCCTGAAGTCCCGATACCCCATCCTGCGCAAGCAGCGTTACGAAGCCCGAGTCTGTGTGAGCTGCGCCCACGATATGTCGGCCGGTCGCACGCGGTTCGACCCAGACCGCCGGGTCAGCGACCGCCGCGAGATCTGCGGCGCTACGGGACGGATAGCGAATCAGGCGCAAGGTCGACAGTCCGCGGCGAAACGCGTCGTCGAAATAGTCGGCCGGAAGTTCAAGACTGCGGGAGAGAGAACGCATTAAGGCCTCTGCCACGCGCTCCATTGCTCGATAGTAGGTCGCAGCGAGTTCGCGCCACCCCGGCAGTCGGTCATCCTTCGGCAGCGGGCTGGGCTCCCGCAAGGGATCACCAGCCATCGTGACACCCGGCCCGTGGGCGACATCGCCACCGATGTCAATGCCCTCCTTGGACGTGAGGTTCCCATGCTGTAGGGGGAACCAACCGCGATAGATGTTGCGGTTTTCCGGTGCGAACTTCCGCCGGCACAAACTGTATTTTTCGGCGGCGCCAAGACCAAAGATTGAAAGAAGACGGGCCCGGGTGGCCTGCTCCAGCGGGATATCGGTCGGTAGTCCGGCGATGCACGCGAAACCGGTGTCCCTGGCAGCGGCGAACAGCGCCCGATCAGGAACAACCCATGCGGACGGATTGGTATCGAACAACGGCCGTGCATCGATGAGAGGAATTGCCGAGCTACCAGCGCTGTTACCGCCCCTCGTCAACGTCGGATCTCCTGATGCCAAGGGCACAAATGATGCGGGGACGGTGCATGGATAGGGGGGCTCAAGCTATTCTGAAGAACCTGGGTTGGAGATTTTATACCATGGCAAAACTCGTTTATGGATTGAACCAGTCCTTGGATGGCTACGTCGACCATCTGGAATTCAAGCCAAGCCCGGCGCTCTTTCGTCACTTCATAGAGCACGTGCGCGACCTGACGGGCATTGTGTACGGTCGCGGCATGTACGAGGTAATGCGTTATTGGGACGAAGACCTTGCGGACTGGGCCGCGGCGGAACACGACTTCGCAGCGGCGTGGCGGAGCCGGCCAAAATGGGTCGTGTCGCGCTCGTTGAAGTCGGTCGGACCCAACGCCACACTCGTCGAGGATGACATCGAGGCGGTGATACGTGGGCTGAAAGCTCAGTCAGTTGGGGAGATTGAAGTTGCCGGACCAGACTTGGCAGGATGCCTGACCAACCTTGGTCTTATTGATGAGTACCGACTTTACCTCCACCCCATCGTCGTTGGCCACGGCAAGCCATTCTTCGCCGGCCCCCGGCCGCCGCTCCGCCTCGTGACCAGCGATCGAATTGCCGAGGATGTGATCAGGTTGACGTACGTTCCCGCTTAATCGATGGTGAGCGGGCCCGCTATTTCGAGCGCGAGACCTCGCGCATCAGCCGGTATGTAAAGTCGACTTCCTGCCCGAAGGCGGCGACGCCAATCCGTTCGTCGCGACCATGCGCGCGTCCGTCATCCAGGTCATCGAACATCCCATCAATACCGTAACTTGCCATGCCAACCAGGCGCGTGTACTTGCTGTCGCTCGCGCCGGCGCCCATCTGCGGGAGGATCACGATGTCCGGCCATAACTGGTGGGCCACCTTTTCGACGGTAGGCAAGATGCTGCCGGAGAGGGTCGACTCCGGGCTTGGAGTCGCGGGCGTGATGACGCTGATTTTGATGGTCGGATCGGCGAGCGCGCGCGCGAGCGTATCGCGCACCGAGTCCTGCGATTCGCCAGGGATGATCCGGCACTGCAACGTTGCCCTGGCGCGCTGAGGCAGCGCGTTTTGAGCGTGGCCGCCGTCGATCTGGGTCGCGGTGCAGGTGGTTCGCAGCAGGATATTCGTCTCGACCGCGGCCGAAAGGCGCTCAAGTGCGGCCGGATCGGGCGGCGTCTTCGCCGCGGCGAGCATGTCGGACTTGATCGAGCCCGTCTCGATTGCCGCCCGGCGCTGGAAATACAGCCGGGTTGTATCGGTAAGGTGCGTGGGAAACCGAAACTTCGAGAGCCGCGCCAATCCCTCGCTCAAGCGATAGATTGGATTATCGGCGGTAGGCCGCGAACTGTGGCCGCCCTTGTCAGTCACTTCCACCTCGAACGCCATCGACATTTTTTCGCTGGTCTGGACGCCGACGTATAGGCGGCGGCCGACCTTCATGCCCGCTTCACCGCCGTCCGGGTTTATCACAAGATCAGCATCCACCAGGTCACGGTGTTCGGTCAGCAGCCAGTCGACGCCGTTGCGTTCGCCGCCCGACTCCTCGTCCGCCGTGAAGGCGACGATGATGTCGCGCTCCGGAATGAATCCCTCGCCCTTCATGCGCAGCAGCGCCGCAAGGACGGCCGCGTCCTGGCCTTTCATGTCGATCGTGCCGCGCCCGTACAGCCACCCATCGTCCTCAGTCAGGTGAAACGGATCGCGGGTCCAGTCTTCCGGATTTGCCGCGACGACATCGAGATGGCACAAATACAGTACCGATTTGCCCTTTCCGCGGCCGTGGAGGCGGGCGACAACGTTGCCGGCGCGCGGGTGGTCAGCTGGTATGAGCAGCTGCGCGTCGGCCGGGGCAAAGCCGGCCGCGAGCAACCGCGCCTGTACCTTGCGCGCAAGATCGGTCGAGCCGACGTCATGCGTCGAGCGAGAGTCGACCATTTCGCGAAGAATCTCGCGCGCGAGCGCCGGCCCGGCATTCTGCGGCGCGGCCGGCGCCGCTGCACCGGCCAGCGCCGACGCAACGAGGAGGAATCCAGCGACGCCTTTCACCCGTGAAAGGGACTCTCGGCAGCGCAGACGATAGAGCATCGGCAGGACTCCTCAAGGCGGGGGTTGTGATTATGCCTGCCAAGCGCGTAAAACAGGGAGGATTGCCGCTAATGGGTCTGACAGTGGCGGGTTTTGGGTGGCGTTCCGGTCTAGTATTGCACACGACAAAAAAGGGGAATTCCATGAAGATACACAGGTTGCGGTCGACCGCCCTAGGTCTATTGGGAGGTATTCTCGCGATCGCCGCGGGTACTGCGCACGCCGACATAACCATCGAACGCACCACCTCGGTCGACGGTGTCGGCGCAATGGCGTTTGCGAATATGTCGGGTACGTCTAAAACCAGCATTTCCGGCGACAGGTCTCGCACCGACAGCGACATGAAGATGCAGTCGAAGCTCGTAGGCTTTCTGGCACGCAACGCCCTGGGGCCGAGCGCCGACATCGTTCTCCTCGATCAGGACAAGATGTACCACATGAACATGAACAAGAAGGAATACACCGAGACCAACTTCGAGCAGCTTCGCGCGCAGATGCAGAAAATGTCTGATCAGATGAACGCCAGCGAGAATAAGCAGCAGCCCTCCGCGGTCGATCAATCCAAGTGCACGTGGCTACCGGCCAAAGTCGACGTCAACAAGAGCGGTGAGAAGGCGCAATTCGCCGGGTACGATGCGCAACGCGTGACCGTCACGGCCACCCAACCTTGCCAGGACAAGGAAACGGGAGCAATTTGCGAGGTCGCATTGGTTTTGGATCAGTGGACTTCCGCCGACTTCGCGGAAAGCAGCGAAGCCCGCAAATTCTATACTGCCTACGCTTCCAAGATGGGCATCGACGTATCGAATTCCCAAGACGTGTCCGAAAAAGCCAAGGCCCTGTTCGGCCAGTACAAAGGGCTCTGGACGGAAGTCGCGGCGAAAATGCAGAGCGTGAAAGGCTATCCGGTGAAGAGCAGCTTCACGCTCGGTCTCGGCGGCGCGCAATGCAAGGATTCAAATTCGCAACAATCTCAAACGAGCCAGTCGGACAGCAGTGCGCAAAGCCCCAACGACCTTGCGGGTGCTGTCGTCGGCAAACTCGGCGGTCTTTTCCAAAAGAAAAAGCCCACGCCAGATGCATCAGCCGCGCCGGCTGCCGCCACCGCAGCGGTCGCGATGCCGCCGGGTGATGTGGCTTTGATGACGGTGTCCTCGCAGGTGGTTTCTGTGTCGACAAACGCCGTGAGCGCCGATGCGTTCACCGTGCCGGCCGGCTTCAAGAAAAAAGAAACCAAGACCGAGTGATGGTGCTGCGCTCGTAGGGGGGATTCAGGCGCTGATCGCGCCCGCCGCGTACAGTCTCAGCCCAAAGGCGGGACCGGCCGAAAAACCCTTCTCCGGCTCGAAACGGACGCGGAGGGTGGATTTGCCCTGGGTCAGCGCATCCGGGATCGCATAATCCCGTTCGAAGAAATCACTGGGCCCGCTGCCGTTCAATTGCTCGCTCGCGAGCGTGACGCCGTCGACCAGAATCGTGAACCGACGATCGCGCTCTTCACCCCAATAGGTCGCCTGCAGCGTCAGCGGACCCGGCCGCGTCTTCACAGTGCACTCGAAGAAGCCGCCCGTGCGTGCATCGCGTCCGGTGCGTCCGCGATACACAACGGCATAGGAAAACTTCGACTCCAGGGAGTGTTCGTGCTCCGCGCTCGTATCGCCCAGACGCACCATGTCGGCCGAGCGGGCATCGAGATCGCGCGACCGCGCCTGCTCAGTTTGTAATTTGATTTGTTCCTGCTGCCAAGCAGCCTCGGTGAAACGGCGAAAATAGACCGCGGTGTTGTTGTCATGTTGAAACACGAAGGGACGCAGCGTGAGGTCGGCGGGGCGCGCCACGCCTTGCGTGCGATACACCCCGCCCTCCGCGGTCGGCACGATGCCGCGCGACGGATCCGCACCGACCAGCACAGGAGCCGGACCTTCCCAGCGTTCGGTTGCCGGACCGAGATCGCCGGCCAGCACCAACGGTCCAAGCATCAACGCCACGGTGTTTGGGTCGTCCGGCGTCGGTTCAATGCGAAGCTCGCGCGGCAGGTTCAGGCGAATCACATCGCCTTCCCTCCATGTGCGGCGCAGGCGCAGATATCCGTCGGCCACTTGAGGCCGCAGCGCCCGCCCGTTCACGCTGACCCCCGGTTTTTCGCACCATGCCGGTATGCGAAGCGAGACGCCCGAGATTTTGGTGCCGGTGCTCTGCGTTATGGTCAGGGCGATCTCGTCGGCGAAAGGATACTGCGTCTCGAGCCGCAACCCGATCCTCGGCCGCGGTAGGTTCAACGCGGAGGGAATGTAGAGATTGACGATGACGTCGTTTCCCTGAGTCCAGTAAATGGAATCACCATGCTTGGCGTGGCTTTCCATCCCTGTGCCGACGCAGCACCAGAAATCATCGAACGGCGTGCTGAATTCCCGGTGACTGCCGGACATCAGCGGCACCATGTACGCAAACATCCCGGTTTGCGGGTGATGTTGGGCAAGAATATGGTTCAGATGCGTACGTTCGTAATAGTCGAAATATCGCGCGCTCGGCACGTGGGCATATAGATATCGCGTCAGCTTCATCATGTTGTAGCTGTTGCACGATTCACAGGTTTGCTCGGTAATGTGGCGCGAAATGGAGCGCGGTGCCTGGAAATATTCCCGATCGGCATTGCCGCCGATGACATAGCTGTAGTCCCGCGTCACCGTCTCCCAAAAAAAGCTTGCTGCCTTGATGTGCCGCGCCTCGCCGCTGAGCTCATGCAGCCTCGCCAAACCGATCAGCTTCGGAATTTGGGTGTTGGCGTGGATATTGGCCAGACAGTCTTCGCCTCGGCTCAAGGGCTCCAAGACTTTGCGGTGATAAATGGTCTCGGACTGCGCAAGCCAGCGCCGGTTGCCGGTCCGCCCGTAAAGCTCCGCAAAGCTCTCGTTGAGACCGCCGTGCTCGCAATCCAACATCTTTTGGATCTGCGCGTCGTCGAGTGCGTCGAACACGCCGCCGATGTAGGCGCCAAGCCTCTCCGCGACGTGAAGCGCGGCCGTACTGCCGCAATGCTTGTGAGCCTCGAGCAATCCCGCCATCAGCTTGTGCCAGCTGTAGAGCGGCACCCAGGAGCCGTTGAGATCGAAGCTGCGCGGGCGGATATCGCCGCGGCGCACTTCATCCAATACCAATCTTCCAGGTTCGATGGCATCGCCCTGGCGACGGGTGAAGCCCGCGACAAACCCATCCGCGCTTTGCGACTGGCAGAGGGTCAGCTCATCGACGATGTAGGCGACGCGGCGCTTGCATTCCGGATCGCCTGTCTGGGCATGCATCAGGGATATCGCCGACAGGTAGTGGCCCAGTGTATGACCGCCGATGGTGTCGCTTTCCCAGCCGGCGTATACCGGCCCCTTGGGAGTAAGGCCGGCTTGGCTGCGGAATTGGTGCAGCAGCCGGTCGGGCTCCAATTTGTGCAGATACGCGAGATTGGCGGTGACGGCGGTCAGATAGGGTGAAGGAAGCAGACGCACCGCGTCGAGCGGCACTGCCCTGGTGGGCTGTGGGACAGAGCTCGATGCTGGGCGCGCAACCATCAGCAAGGCGGCAGAAGCGGTTCCCTTCAATACTCGCCTGCGGTCGAGCGACTTGGGGTTGGGATCGCCGGGCTTGGACATAGTTGATTGTCGCCTGCCTAACCATGCGTCACACGCATTTCAGAATATGTCATTCAGCACGGTCTTACGAGGCCGTGGGCCTTGGACGTTCCCAACCTGAATCTCGTCAGGTATTTCGAATCGCGACCACCGGCGAAATCGACGCGGCGCGCAGCGCGGGCCAGAGAACCGCAAGCTGACCCAGCAACAAGACGATGGCGGCAGCTGCGACGGTCGATCCGATGCTTATGCGTGTCATTTCGAATTTGCCTGCCATCCAAAAATTCAAGCTCAGGGCGAGCAGAACCCCTAAAACCGCGCCGGCGGTGGCAATCATCAGATTTTCGGCTTGGAAATAACGCAGGATGGCGGTCTGCGTCGCACCCATGGCGCGGCGGATGCCGATCTGCCGCCGCCGCTGCGAAACCCAGAAGCTGGTGACGCCGATGATGCCGAAGGCCGTGACAGCCACCAGCACCACGCTGACGACGCTGAGAATGACCGCGAGGCCCCGGTCGTCTTGATATGCACGGTGGCGGCTCTCCAACATGCTGCGCGTCTTTTCGATGACGCGCGCGCGGTTGACGGCCAGCAATTGTTTTTGCGTGCTGTTGATCGCCGCCTGCAGCTGTCCCGGCTTTGCCCGCACCACATAATGGGAATATGTTTCGACATAGCGGAAGGGCTGCAGCATGGCATTCTCGACCCTTTTATTGGTGGGCGAAATCCAAGGCTCCTGCAGGCGCTCGACGATACCGATGATCGGCACCTTCTGTTTGTAGGCGGCCAGATAGATCGACTTGCCCAATGCATCGCCGTTGGGGAAAACCTTGCTGGCCAGGGTCTGGCTGACGATCACCGAGCTGGGCGCCTTGCTCTCCATGTCGTTGCGATCCTGGATTTCCGCGGCGTCAAAATTCCGTCCGGCAATGAGCTTCAGCCCCAAGGTCGACAATGCGTGTTCGTCTGCAAAGTACAGCGCGCCGCTCGCAACCCAGTGCGCATCGCTCGGCTCCAGCATGATCGCGTCATCCCAGCCGCCGTTGGAGAGCGGATAGGAATTGGACACGTAGGCATCGACAACCTCGGGCAACGTGCGTAATGCCGCCAGGTCGGCGTTTACGCGCGCCGCGAGATCCGGGGGATTGCCCACCCATTGATTCGAAATGGTGAAAATATCCTGTTCCTGTAAGCCGGTCGGCCGGTCGATCAGGCGCAGCCGCTCCTGAATAATGAAGAGGCTGTTGCACAGAATGGCGAGCGTAATTGCCGTTTGAACGACAATCACCAAGGCGCCGACCTTGTTACGCCGCAAGGCAGAAAGTATGGGCCTGAATTCCACGGGATATCCTTTATCCCTTGGAGGAGCGGGGGAGCCGAAACGTTTAGATGGCGATCCTCAATGTGCGGCGGCGGTCGCTAGAAGCTCGCAAAATTTCTGCAGATCGATGTTGCCGCCGGACACTACCGCGACGATCGGACCCTTACCGACCTTGCCAGTGAGTGCCGCGGCGAGCGAGAGCGAGCCTGCACCCTCGGCGACGATCCGCGCTTTGTCCGCCAGCAGGCGCATGGCGCGCTTGGTGTCTTCCAGGCTGACCACGACGCAACCGTCCACCACGGGCTTCAGCCGCTCCCACATGCGGGGAAACAGGCTTTGGCCGCCCGCGCCATCGACGAACGAAGCCTTCCAGTCCTTGAAAACCTGGGCCGACCCCATCGACAGCGACAGCGCGGCCGGCGCTGCCGTCTCGGGTTCCGCGCCCCAAACCTTGATGCCGGGCTTCAGCGCCTTGAGGGCGCTGCCCACGCCGGTGATGAGTCCGCCGCCGCCGATGGCGGCAATGACGGCCAGCGTGTCCGGGGCGTCTTCGAGAATTTCAAAGCCCATCGTGCTGTGGCCCGCAATGAAATTTTGATCATCGAAGGGGTGGACGAATGTTCCGCTCACACCAGGATAGGCGCGCTCGCCGAGGGCGCGCCACGCGGCCTCATAGGGTACCGTGACCAGTCTTGCGCCGAGCGCGCGCATCCGCTCGAGCTTTGCAGCAGGCGCGGTTTCGATTGCCACCACAGTGCAAGGGACGCCGGCTTTCCTTGCGGCAAATGCAATACCCTGGCCCGCATTGCCGGCGCTGATCGTCCACACGCCGAGTTGGCGCTCCGCTTCGGAAAGCATCGCCACCGCGTTGACCGCCCCGCGCAACTTGTACGAATTGGTGGCCTGCAAATTCTCGAGCTTCAGCCGGATGTCGGGGAATTGAGGTCCTAGATCTAGACGGACCAGCGGCGTGCGTACGATGCTGCCCGCGATCCTTTCGCGCGCGGCCTGCATTTCGGCCAGCGTCAACGGTCTTACCGCCTCGAGTACCTTAACCACGGATGGTCTCCTGATGAATGAGGCTCGCGCGGGTGATCTCGCGCAGATTGCGTGCGCCGACGCCAGTCATGGCGAGCATCAATTCGTTGTCCAACAGTTCTAGCACGCGGTCAACGCCCGCCTGGCCATAGGCGCCCAAGCCCCAGATGTAGGGGCGGCCGATTCCCACTGCCGTTGCACCCAGTGCCAGCGCTTTGAGCACGTCGGTACCGCGACGCACCCCGCCGTCAAGAATGATCGGCACCCGGCTGCGCACCGCAGACACGATTTCCGGCAGGCATTCCAAAGTGCCGCGCCCGGTATCCGTTGCCCGGCCTCCGTGGTTGGAGACGATGATGCCATCCGCACCGTTCGCCACCGCGAGATTCGCATCTTGACCGGACTCCAGACCTTTTATGAGTACTTTCATGCGCGTCACGTCCTTGAGTCTTTTGATGAAATCCCAGGTCAGGGATGCGGAGGCAATGGTCACGCCGGTGGTATCCAGTTGCGAAAACATGGGGCGCGAAAACAGCGGGGATCCTCCCGGTGCATGGCAGGCGGTGCAGGTTCGGGTATCGGTGCGCGCCAATCGCTGGGCCGTTTCGATATTCCGGCCGGCCGGCAGGTCGACGGTCACGGCAACAGCCGGGCATCCCGCGGCTTCGGCCCGCTGCACCAATTTGCGGGTCAGCTCGAAGCTCGAGGTCGTGTACAGCTGGAACCACACCGGCGCGCCGCGCGCGGCAATCACGTCCTCGACCCCCGTCGACGTGACGGTCGACAGAATTTGCAAATGTCCTCGCGCCTTTGCCGCCCTGGCCACCGCGATCTCACCTTCAGGATGGAAAGCGCGCTGCGCGCCCAAGGGACAGAGGATGATCGGACTTGAGAATCTAGTACCGAACAGTTCGACGCTCATATCGATTTTGCTGACATCGACGAAACGCCGGGTCTGCAGCTGATAACGCGCGAAGGCCGCGCGGTTCGCCTTGAGGGTGTCCTCGCCGTCGACCCCGCTGACCAGGTAGCCCCAGTGGGCCGGGGGAATGTTCCCATGCGCCACGGGCTCGAAGTCGAAGACGTCCAGCGCATCGCCGGCACGAGCGATCGGACCATCGACCGGCTGCGCTTGGGATGTCTGCGCGAAACACCGCGCGAAATACGGCGCCCCCGCGTAGAGCGGACTGGCGGCCAGGAATTTGATGAATGCACGCCGGGTATTCATAGGTCTCTTGATTCTAGTTGGTTGGCCGAATCTTATTCTTTTCCAAATACCCGCTGATCACCGCAGCGCGGCCTTGCTCGTCGACCAGGCCTATATAGCCGTCGGGTCGAATGAGGTATACAGCATTCTTCCGCAGACCGGCATGCTTCATGGCCGCCTGCCATGCGAACGCGTGCAGCGGGATCTTGCGGCTATCGGACAGCGTTTGCAGTTCGGGCGCGGGCGCGCCGTACACGTGCATCTGCCAGTTCATCGCAGCCAATGCCGCAAAATTGAATGCGTCGCGGCCCGCCGTGCCGACCCAAGGCAGCCGGTCGCCGCCGCGCAGGGTGCCCGCGCTGCCCTGGCTTATGGCGCTGTCGCGATAATTCACGGCAGTTTGCGATACGGTGCGGAACAGCAGTTTGCGCATGGCGTGTATGCGAAACACTCCGGGAGCGAGCGCGGGCAGCGCCTTGGTGCGCACGAATCGCGCCAATGCGGTGCTGCTGATGACCGCGGTGAAGGCCCGGTCCGTCGTCGCCACCAGCCGCCGCGCAAATGCAATCCGTTCGGGCTCGTAGCTATCGAGCAGTACGGCACCGGACGAATCCTTGAGTGCGGCCGCCAGCTTCCAGGCCAGATTGACAGCATCCCCGATTCCGGTATTCATTCCCTGGCCGCCGACGGGGCTATGAATGTGGGCGGCGTCACCCAACAGAAATGCGCGTCCCTTGCGAAACTGCTGCGCGACGCGATGATGCACGCGATAGGTGGAAAACCAGTTGACGCGCTTGATCTCGACCTTGAGATTCTGCACCGCACGGCCTTGGACGTCTTCAAACCGCAGGTGCTCGTGATCCTTCGCCGCATCGTCGCGTACCGAACCGATCAGCCGCGCTCTGCCGATGGCGCCAAGCGGAAATATCGCCAGGAAGTCGGCGTCATCGAGGTCGACATGCAACTCGCCATTCATCGGCGGTCCGGCCGCCTCGACGTCGGCGACGTAGAATAGATGATCGTAAGTACCGCCGGGAAAGCCGGCACCAAGCCCCTCCCGCACGCGCGAACGCGCGCCATCGCAGCCGGCGATATAGGCATACGAGTTCGTGTCCAAAGCGTCGCCCTTGCGCACGGTTGCACGAACCTCGCCGTCTAAGTCCTCAAACGCAACCAGTTCGGCCATACGTTCGATTTCCACGCCGACCTCGCGCAGTCGATTGATCAGCAGCGTCTCATGTTCGTCTTGAGGAAAAATGACCGGGAAGGGGAAGGGCGTGAGACCTTGTCCCAGATTCTCGAGCGGGATGCGCGCGGCCTGGTTGCGTCTGACCCAGAGATTCACGGCGGGGACCTTGTGGCCGCGGTCCACGACCGCCTGGGCGAGACCCATCTGCTGATAGTACTCGAGCGTTCGGGCTTGAACCGCCAGCGCACGCGATGTCGTGCCGGAGGCCGCCAGCTTGTCGATGATTCTGACGGGTACGCCGAAACGCGTCAGCCACAAGGCCAATACCAAACCGGTCGGACCTGCGCCGACGATGAGCACATCGGCTTGAGGCGACTTGTCGATCTAACTCACTCTGGAAAAGCGCAAGGCAGCGCGCGATCGCGCCTTGGCGGCTTCCTCGTCTCTGTTTCTTGCGGGCGCATTGGTTTGCAGCGACTGGAGCAGCTTGCGCGATGCGGCCTCGATTTCGTCGATCGCGCCCAAAAATGCCGGCTCGTTGGCCTTGGAGGGACCGTGAAAGCCGCTCACTTTGCGCACGAACTGCAATGCCGCAGCGCGAATTTCGTCGTCGGTCACCGGCGGCTCAAAGTTGAATAAGGTTCTGATGTTTCTACACATAGTGTCGAAATAATATCCCCCGCTGCAAGCCGCCGGCAATATAATGAGTTTAGATTGTACCTACCCTCCCAATTCAATGAGACCCGCCTCCCGGTGCTGCGCGCGTTGATGCGCGCCCGCCCGTTGAGCACACTGGTGACGCAGTGCGAATCGGGGCTCGTCGCCAATCACGTGCCCGTGCAAACCTTGGACGAGCCGGCGCCCTTGGGATGCATCCGCGGCCACATCGCGCGTGCCAATCCTCTGTGGCGGGAATATCGCAGCGACAGCCAGGCGCTGGCGATTTTCCAAGGTCCGCAAGTGTATATTTCGCCGTCGCTGTATCCGTCCAAGGAAGAGACCGGCGAGGTTGTGCCGACATGGAATTATGCGGTGGTGCACGCCAGCGGCACTTTGCGGTTCATCGAGGATGCCGCGTGGCTGCGGAACTTCGTCGCCGGATTGACGGCGGTACACGAAGCGCCGCGTTCATTGCCGTGGAAGATCGAAGATGCGCCTGCCACGTACATCGACCGCCAGCTGCGCATGATTGTCGGTTTCGAATTCTCGATCGCGAGCCTCACCGGCAAATGGAAAGTAAGCCAAAATCGCACCCGGGCGGATCGAGACGGGGTGGTGCGCGGCTTGCGCGAAGCCTCCGATGCGGATTCGCAGGAGATTGCCGCGATACTTGCCGCGCTGGACCGCGCACCGGACTCGCCGCCCTCACAATGAAATGGTCAGTGCTCGATCAATCGCCGTCCTCGGCCGGGAGCATGCAGGATGTCGCGATCCGTGAGTCTATCGCGCTTGCGCAGCATTGCGATGCCCTGGGATACGAGCGCTACTGGGTTTCCGAGCATCACAACAGTGCGAGCATCGTCGGCACGGCGCCGGAAATTCTGATCGCGGCGGTGGCCGCGACCACGCGGCGCATTCGAGTGGGCAGCGCCGGCGTCATGCTGTCGCACTATTCCGCGCTCAAGGTCGCCGAGCAATTTCGGGTGCTCGAGGCGATTGCTCCGGACCGCATCGACTTGGGGGTGGGCCGCGCACCGGGTTCCGACGGGCTGACCGCGCGTGCCCTGAATCCGCATTCGCGCGGCGCCGAGGAATTTCCTCGCCAGGTGCAGGGCGATGCTGCGCAAGTCGCCGATAAGCTGCGTGCATTGGGGCGTAAACTGGAGCTCGACGAGATCGTGATCAACACCTGGACCTTCGATGCAGCGGCGCGGCGCCATTCGTACCGGCTATTGGCCGAAGTTTTCGGGCTGACCTCCGTTGCAACGCACCTGCCATGAACTCCATGCAAACTTCGTTCGTCATCAAGACTGCGCGGCTCGAGCTGCGCGAACTGAACTTTGAGGACGCCGAATTCATTCTGGAGCTTTTGAACGAGGCCGGATTTATCCGCTTCATCGGCGACAAGGGCGTGCGGACCGCTGCAGATGCCCGCGATTACATTCGCCAAGGACCAATGGACAGTTACGCGCGCAACGGCTTCGGTTTGTATGCCGCTTGTTTGCGCGAGGGCACGCCGATCGGGATCTGCGGTCTGGTCAAGCGCGAAGGACTCCAGGAGCCGGATGTAGGTTTTGCTTTTCTGTCGCGTTACTGGTCGAAAGGCTATG
>Ga0193753_10000707_pt1 | contig 31533 bp, 30 predicted proteins | sample H1c2metaG_FD_144925 | JGI IMG/M metagenome (GOLD analysis project Ga0193753, IMG submission 144925) | Soil microbial communities from a riparian zone of the East river system, Colorado, United States - H1c2 | ecosystem: Environmental > Terrestrial > Soil > Riparian zone | place: USA: East...
CATCTGGGAAACATCGATGGCGTGATGGGCGAGAAGGACACCGAGCTGTTGTGGTTCGCCATGGGCAACCCCACCCGGAACACGGGGCGCTTCCGCGAGTGCTTCGACACTGAGGGCCAGGGCCAGTTCTGGAAGACCTTTAAGGTGGACTCGCGCGAGGTCAGCTTCACCAACAAGGACTACATCGAGAAGCAGATCGCCCTGTGGGGCGTTGACTCCGACCACATCAAAAAGCGGTGGCTCGGCGAGTTTCCCTCATCGAGCGCCGCTCAGCTCATCTCCTCCGAAGACATCCGCGCGGCGATGAACCGCGACCCCCAATCCTTCTACGGCGAGCCCCTGATCATGGGTGTGGACGTGGCGCGTCAGGGCGACGATGAGTCCGTCATCTTCTTCCGCCGGGGGAAGGACGCCCGCACGATCCCCCTCCTCCGCTATCGGGGCCTCAACAACGTTGAACTCGGCCAACAAGTCGCCGCGCTCAAGGGCCTCCACAACCCGGACGCCATCTTCATCGACGGTGGCGGTGTCGGCACGGGTGTCATTGACTTCCTCCGCCACTTGGGGCACAGCCCCATCGAAGTCCAATTCGGGGGCGCGGCCTCTGTCCCCCTCGGTGGCGACCTCGCGGCCAACAAGCGCGCCGAGATGTACCTCTCCCTCCGCACTTGGCTGCGCGAGGGCGGATGCCTCCCCAACGACCGCGACCTTCTCGACCAACTCATCGCCGTTGAGTACGGCCACTCCAAGGTGAAGGGGAAGCAGGACGCCATCGTGCTCACCCCGAAGGATGAGATGGAGGACTCCCCCGATATCGCGGACGCCATCGCCCTCACTTTCGCGTTCCCGGTCGCCACCACCGCATGGCGCGGTCGCACGCAAATGAAGTCCGAATACGATCCGCTGGCGTATGGGGAGCAAGTTAACGGGTGGGCCAAACGCGAAGCGCCGATCCCCGAGCACTTCTTCTCCCGCCCCCCGTCACAGGGAGTTCACTGACATGGGCTTCGACCCGATCTCCCTCGCCATTGAAGGCGCGACGGCGCTGAGTGGGGCGGGGGCCACCGCAGGAACCGCCGCCGCCGCCACTGCCGCGACCGCAGGAGTTGGCGCAACCGCCGCAGCGGGCCTTGGTACTGCCGCAACAGCGGGCCTTGCTGCCGCCGACACACTCGGCACGGCGGCAGTTGGCGGGTTGACTGCGGCTGATGCTGCGGCGGGATTGGGTGCGGCTGCAACAGCCGGAGGGGCGACCGCTGCCACGAGCGGGATCACGGCTCTCCAAGGCGCGACCCTCGCCGCCAGCGTCCTCGGCCCTCTGGCCTCCAAAGCCCTCGGCCCCAAGCCGCCCAAACCCCCACAGGCCCCGCAAGCGCCCTCGTTCCTCGGGAGCAGCGGCACGTCACTGTTCGGCCCGGCTGAGGGGGATGCGAACGGGACGCTCATCACGGGCAACAACCGCGCGCCGCAGATCAGTGGGGGCAAGAAAACCCTTGGTTAACTCCTCCACCCTTGAGCGCCCCGGGACGGCGCTCGTTAACGTCCCCAACTCGAATGCGGAGCAGCCGGTTCGCACCCCCATGTCTACCACTCATGTGTGTCCCCCCAATCCGTCCAACATTGCCCCCGCGATTTCCCAAGGGAGTGTTGGACGGTGGACGTCCCGAGAGGCGCCCCAAAACAGGCCCAGTAGGTGCCGATTGCCGCTGCACGATTTACGGTGTTCCCTCTACGCGAGGGAAAAACAGAACGATAAAACGCAAAGCAAACGGAACACCAAAATCGTTGAGGTCGCCCATGTCCATTGACCTCACCAAAGTCAACAAAGACGTTGTGGACGCCACCGCGCGGTGGTGTGGCGACCGCATGGAGACTATGCGGGGCTACCGCATCCCGTGGTGGTCCCATTGGAGCTCACTCGCGGAGATGTTCCTCCCGCGTAAGTATCAGTTCTTCGCCACCCCCAACAACTACTCCAAAGGCTCGCCCATCAACGGCGCAATCGTAGACGAGACCGGGTTGGTCGCCGCGCGCACGCTCGCCACGGGGCTCCTCGCCGGTCTCACCTCCCCCACCAAACCCTGGTTCCGCCTCGGCATCCAAGGCCAGGACGACCTTCCTGAAGGCCCCGTGAAGGAGTGGCTTTCCGAGTGCACCACCCGGATGCTCGCCGTCTACGCCAAGTCCAACCTCTATCAATCCCTCGGAGACGCGTACCATGGCCTCGTCGTCTTCGGTTCCGCCCTCCAAATCCAATACGAAGACCCCCAAACCGTTATCCGCTTCCTCAACTCCCCCGTTGGTGAGTTCTTCTTCGGCCTCGACAACACCCTTCGCGTGGATACCGCGTATAGGGAGTACACATATACTATCGCCGAGGCGGTTAAGGAGTTTGGGCTGGATGCGTTGAGCTCGGGGACGCAGAACCTCGCGAAGTCCGCGTCCTCGCAGGACACCGAAATCGTCATCGGCCACGCTATCGAGCCGAATCTCCCCGTGTACCTGGGCGGCGTCGAGCAACCCTACCTCGTCCCCAAGACCTTCCCCTACCGCGAGGTGTTTTGGGAAAGCACGACGAATGCCGGTACGCAGTCCCAAAACCGAGGGTTCGTCCTCCGCGCGTCCGGCTTCCGCGAAATCCCCTTCGTCGGCCTTCGGTGGGACGTGACCTCCAATGACGCTTACGGCCGCTCCCCCGGCATGGACGCCCTGCCCGCCGTCCGCCAAATTCAAACCGAGCAGCGCCGTAAGGCTGAGGCCATTGACAAGATGGTGCGCCCCCCGATGGTGGCCCCCGCGTCAATGAAGAACGAGCCGATGAGCATCCTCCCCGGCGATGTGACCTACTCCATCGACCCCAACATCGGCTTCAAGCCCGCCTTCCAATTCGAGCCCCGCATCGCAGAGATGATGGAGGACATTCGGGAGGTCCAATCCCGCATCGAGGAGGTCATGTTCACCCCCCTCTTCCGCATGATTTCCGCGGAAGACAAAGTCCAAACCGCCACTTGGGTTGACGCTGCGCGGGAGGAGAAGCTGATCCTCCTCGGCCCCGTGATTGAACGCACCGAGAACGAGGGCCTTGACCAAATCATCGAGCGCACCTTCGCGATCATGCAACGGCGGAAGCTGTTCCCGCCCGCGCCCGCCGAAATCTCTGGCGCGCCAATCGAAATCCAATACATCTCCATCCTCGCGGACGCCCAACGCGCGGCGAGCACCTCCGCCATTGAGCGCTGGCTCCAACTCGCGGGCGGCCTCGTGGCCGTGAAGCCCGATGCCATGGACAATGTGAACTCGGATGAGACCATCGAGACCTACGGCGACCTCCTCAACATCCCGCCCCACCTCCAGAACACCCCCGAGGCCATAGCCGCCATCCGCGCTGCGCGAGGCAAACAACTTCAACAGCAACAGGCGTTGCAAACCGGCTCCGCCATGGCGCAGGGGGCGGAGACGCTGAGTAACACGGACGTTGGTGGGGGGCAAAGTGCGTTGCAGGCCATGCTTGGTCGTGCCGCATGACCTCCACCACCAACGAACGCCAAATCGCCTCCCGCGCTGCGCAGTCCAAGCGCGACCGCGTGACGGACAAAATCGTCATCACCTCCCTAATGTCCCAACCCGACGGCCGCCGCTGGGTGTGGCTCCGCCTAACCGAGGCCCAAATCTTCCAACAATCCGAGGACCTTGACCACGCGCAGCTCTGCATGAAGGTCGGCCTTCGCAACGCGGGACTCCGCCTCCTCCGCGATGTGACCTCCTTCACGCCCAACGAATACATCCTGATGACCAACGAGGCCATGGCCGTTGAGGCCTCCCTAACCAAGAAGGACGCGAATTATGTCGGAAGCCCCGACGCCTACTCCGACGACTGAGGCCCCCGCAGCAGCAACCCCCACCGTTGCTGCCGAGGCTCCGGCCACTTCCACCGCCGCTGCGCTGTTCCCTGAGGGCGGCGTGGCGCAACCGTCGGCTGCGGCTGGGGTGGAAGTGGCCGTCGAGCCTGCCGCGTCGGAAGCGTCCGCTGAAGCCGCTACGGAGACGCCTGCTGAAGGTGAACCTCCCGCTGAGGCCCTGGCCCCCATCGAGTACGACCTCAAGCTCCCAGAGTCCTTCACCGTCGATGAGGGCCTGCTCACCAAGGCCAAGTCCACCTTCGCCGAAGCGGGCGTCCCCGCCGACAAGGCCCAAGGCCTGCTCGACCTCTTCGTGGAGGCCCAATCCGCCGCCTCTGCCGCCCAACTCGCTGTCCACTCCGCCCAACAAGCCGAGTGGATCGCGCAACTCAACTCCATGCCCGAGTTCTCAGGACCGACGCGAGAGAAGTCCTCCGAAGCCATCGGGAAGTTGTGGGACGTGTACGGGTCCCCCGAAGCCAAGGCCGCACTTGACGCCTACGGCGCAGGGAACAACCCCGCACTCGCCAAGATGATGCTCTCCATCGCGAACGCGCTTAACGAAGGTGCTCCGGCGGTCCCAGGTCGCCCGGCTCCCAACGGCAAAGACGGTCGCGCCCTCCCGAAAACCTTGGGGCAACAACTGTTCCCCAACATGAACGCTTAGGAACCTCCTAATGGCTACGCTAACTCCCGGAGTCTTCACCTACTCCGAATGGGGCCTCCGCCACAATCTCGACGGCAAGATCGCCCCCCTCGTTAATCTGTTGTCGCAGGACAACGGCATCCTCGTTGACATGATGGCGCGCGAGTGCCAATCGGGCAACGCGTACGAGTTCACGCAAGTGGTCAAGCTCCCGACCATCTCCACCCGCTCGTACAACCAAGGCGTCAGCGCCACCCTCGCCGGGGTCGCCAAGCAGGTCCAAACCTGCGTGGAGTACCCCGACCTGATCGTGATCGATGACTCCCTCATGCAACTAGGCGGCCAAGCCGCCGAGATGCGGGCGCAGGAAACTCGCCTCCACACCCAAGCGATGACCCAAAAGGTCGCGTCGGACATCTTCTACTCCAACAACACCACCTCCCCGACCACTTTCACCGGCTTCGCCAACATCTACAACACGGTTACGACCTCCACCTCCCAAATCGCCAACAACGTGATCGACTGCGGCGGGACGCAATCGACCAACACCTCCCTCTGGCTGATCACCTGGGGCGAGAAGCAAATCCACACGATCTTCCCCGAAGGCATGCCCGCCGGCCTCCAAATGATCGACATGGGCCGCCAGAACACCTACGACGCTAGCGCCCGCCCGTTCCTGTCCTGGCAACATTGGCTGCGCTGGAACATCGGCCTCGCGATTGAGGACTGGCGTTACGCTGTCCGCGCGTGCAACATCGATGTGACACTGTTGGCCCCCAAGACCGGCCTCGACCTCATCTCGGTGATGAACGCGATGGTGTACAAGCCTCCGGTGATGCCGGCTGGTGTCGCGCCGGTGCAGACCTCCGATGACCCCACCGTGACGATTGGCCGCTCGTGCTTCTACGCCAACCGCACGCTCATGGGGATGCTCGACCTCCAAGCCCAAAACAAGACCAACATGCTGCTCACCATCGAGCAGTGGGCGGGCAAGCCGACGTTGACCTATCGCGGCATCCCGATTCGGTGCAGCGACTCCCTGGTCAACACAGAGACGCGGGTGGTGTGATGAGCACAACCTCCGCTCCCCTCTCTTCCAACCCTCACATGAAGGAGCACACCTGTGCTTGACTCCACCCTCATCTTCGACGGCACTCTCCCCTCCACGGGCATTGCCGTCACCGCTACCCGCGTCTCCACCAACGTCATCGACGTGCTCACCGCGCGCGATGAGGGCGCGGGCAACATGCTCCAATTCGTGGTGGACGTGACGACCACCTTCACCACCACGAACTCGGCGACGCTTCAGGTGCAGTTCGAAACCTGCGCCACGGCCGGGGGTTCCTATGTCCCCCTGCTCCTCTCCCCCGTCATCGTCGCCGCCAACCTGATCGCCGGGCAACAAATCGCCTACCTCATCCCGCGCAATCAGCTCAACAACGAAACCGCTGGCGTCCTCCAACCCCCGGGCCAGTTCCTCCGCCTGACCTACACCGTCGGAACCGGAGTGTTCTCCGCTGGGGCCGTGCTCGCCTATCTCAACGTCGCCCCGGACGTTGACACCTTCTACTCCTACCCCAAGAACTACACGGCGACCTACCCCACCGCTGCCCTCAACTTCTAAGGAACACTCCCCATGCCCGCCAACGATCAAACCCCCGAGTACCGTGTACTCGTTCCGTCCTTCTTCGAGCCGGACTTGATCCCGGCGGGCGCGCGGATTAAGTGGGAGGGGGCTCCAGGCGACCATCTGGAGCCCCTGAACTCTGCCGCCCAAGCCCGGATGGCTGAGTGGTACGAGCAAGAAATCGATCAAGTGGAGACCGCTACGGGCAAAGTCCTCGGCCGGGTGAAGCCCCACCGCGGCATGTCCTTCGTCTCCACCGCGCCGACCGAGGTCCACGCCATCACCATCCTCGCCGTCCCTGACCACGATGATGAGTCCTCCAACATCATGACCCTCGCGCAGATAACCACCGCGCGAAAGGCCACTGACCAACGCCCCGGACCCGCGACCCCGCCCAAGTACAAGGAGAAAGTGCTGGTTCAACCCGCGCCCGCTCCCCCGGCCGAAGGAGTCTAACATGCCCGATCCCGGTCAAATCTCCTCTCAATTCCTCGCCGGCCCGCAACTTGTGGCCGAGCAACTTGACGTGACCAATGACCTGATCCCTTACTTCTGGTGGAACGCCGCCCTCAACAACGGTGAGGGGGGTTACATTGAAGCCGTTGTCTCTCCCACCGACCTTTTCACCGCGATGAGTGCGTGAGATGGCAAAGGTTGACCCCGGCTCAATCCAGTTCAAGTTCATGGTCAATGGGGTGGTTAGCGCGGGACAGGTGAACCTCACCGCTGACCTCCTCCCGATGCTAACAGCGATTGGAAATGCGAAAATCACACCCTCGCAGTTCTCCGCCCTTGTCACGCCCGCAGCACCCACCAACACCGTCGCGCCCTCCATCACGGGCTCGGCTGTTGTGGGAGGCACCCTAACGGGCAATCGGGGAACGTGGACGGGTTCGCCCACTTTCACCGACGCGTGGACCAAAGACAATGTGGTCATTATAGGCGCAGTGTCCCCCACCTACACGCCTGTGACGGGTGACGCCACTCACGCTATCCGTTACAAGCCTTCGGCGACCAACGCTGCGGGCGGCCCGGTGACGGCGACCTCTTCCCCGGTAACTGTGGCCGCTGCCCCAAGCGGCGTTGCCATCGCCAACGCGGCGGCCCTCACCGCCATGTTTGCCGCAGGTGTTGGTGCGAGCGGGGGTAAAACCTACAATCTAGCAGGCACCTCCTTCGGCACCTTCTTCACTCAGAACATTGATTTCACCTCCAACCCTGTGATAATTGTTGGCCAATCCGGCACAGTTTTCGACGCTCTCCAACTCTCTAATGTCAAGGGGGTGACGTGGAGCACCTTCAACATTCTCTCTGCTACCGTTGGTTTGGATTGCGAGAACGGGTGTGCTCACCTGACATTCAACAATGTGACCTTCCAGTCGGGCACGGCTCTAGGTACTCAGGCTGGGCAGGCGATTAAAGTCCGCGACTCTTCTTTCATCACCTTCAACGGCGCGAACGATTCGGCAATCTCAGATATCTCCGGCTGCTCCAATGCCGCGGCCTTGCTCGACTCTTCCAACATCACTTTCCAGGGTATGACCATTTCCAACAATGGTGTGGACGGCATTATCTACACCAATATCGCCACACTTACGTTCAACCAGTGCCTGGGGTTCGACTTCTTCTCCAACATTGCTGCCGGGGATCATCCCGATTTCCTCCAAGGGTTCGGCACAACCTCCAACGTGACAATCTCCAACTGCGGTTTCCTCCAGGGAGCTGGAAATCCTTCCCAAGGCTACACTCTCGAAGGTACTTCCTCTAATACAATCTTCCAAAGCAATTACACCTATGGGGGCCTTTTGAATTCCATCCAACAATCGGGAGGCACTACCACGCTTATTGACAACAATTTTCTCCAAGGCTTTGGGATTAATGGGGGTTCCCGCATCATTGTTCGTGATGGTTCGGTGAATTGTACAGTGACCAATAACTCCGCGGGAGCCATTGCCAACTATGCCGGAGGAGGCATCAACCCGGGTTTTGTGCCCGCCGTTCTCCCCGGCAGCAACACCATTATCGCGGACACAACTCCTGGGAATTTTACCGCCCTCGATGCTTGGCTCGCAGCTAACCCCTCTGCTCGTGCGCGTCCTTGAGTGTGAATTGTGAATGTCCCCGCCAGCGTTGCCCGAATTGCCGCCGATTTCCTCTTTTGGCTTAACGGCTGCCCTGCCGTATTGGGTGGCCGCCGCAACGGCGGTGCTTGGCTTCTTCGGCGCGCGGTTTACAACAATTGCACAGCTTCAGAAGACCCTGCTCGATGCCTCTCGCGAGTGGGTGGAGCAAACGCAAACTCAACGTGCGCTCGATACTGCCCGAATATTAGAGCTAGAGGCGGAAATCTTACGGCAACGTGGCGTAATCAACGCCATGATTCAGTTCAAACAGTCCCTCTTCCGCCTGCTTGAGCGGCATAACATCCCTCTCCCCCCCGACCACTAGAAGGGCTTTGAGTTGGAAGTGGAAATAGGAATAGTCTGATGCCCCAAGGTTACGGTACGCCCGTTCAGAACACCCGCCCGACCCCGTATCGGATGCGGCAGGACCTCGGCTACGTTCCTGCGCGAGCGCCCGTCAGTGGAGGTTCGGATGGTGGGGGCGGAAGCGGTTCCGGCGTTATCATCAGCGGCGGCCCTTCCGGCCCTCTCGTCACCTCGGGCCGCGTACAAGTCAAGACGGTAAGCACCACCACCTACACCCTCACCGCGGATGACCTCTACTTCTTCATCAACTTCACTAACGCGGCGGGCTGCGCGGTGACTGTGCCCACGGACCTTACGGGCGCATGGGACCTCATTGACATTCAACCCGTATTCGCCCTGCACCAAGCGGCGGCCGGGAAGGTGAGTGTAGTGGGTGCGGTGGGCGTGACAGTAAACACCCTCGCCATTTACCACTCCCGCTCCTATGGCCAGTTCGCCGTGATGCAGCTCATCGAGACCGCCGCGAACGTGTACACCCTCTTCGGCGCACAGGATCCGATCTAATGCCCGCGCATCCCCGCCTTGGCAACCTCCTAATCGACCATCGTGCGTATGATGGGAGTGTGTTTGAGGCCGACACCTCAACGTGTTCGCATTGCCAACGCGTGGTGGTGCTGAGGGCCGACCGAACCCGCGCTCGCGCCTACTGCGCCAAGTGCGACCATTACATCTGCGACGGCTGTGTAGGCCGCCCATGCACCCCCTTCGCCCGCATTCTGGAGAACTTTAATGGCTAAGCGTTCCTTCAAAGTCGCCACCTGGACACCCGTCGCTGTGGCCGACACTGTTGCCTTCACCGATCTCGGCTATATGGCTCTGCAGGGCGCGTCCGCTACCCAGCGAACCGCGATCAGTGAGGTGTACATGGGGGGCCAAGCCGCCACTTCCGCGCCATGCATCATGATCGGCGCGCGGGACTCGACCGTGGGCGTGACGCTGACCGCGCTCCCGGCCGGGGCATCCGACGCTGCGCTCGATCCTGCGACCGCTGCCCTTGCCGCGCCTGTGGTTCCCTTCGTGGCCTCCACCACCAAGCCTCAGCGGGCCGCCACCCTCGGCCTTCTCAACCTCTCGTTCAACGCCTTTGGCGGGATTGTGCGCTGGGTAGCCTATCCCGGCGAGGAACTCTGGATGCTGGGCAACACCGCCTCGTTCGGCGAGTTCTCGCTGTCCGCCTACACGGGGGGAACACCGGGACTGATGGGCTCCCACATCGTTTACGAAACCCTCTGAGGTCTTCCCGTGGTCGCCATCTACGCATTCGGCGGAGAAGATAGCGAACTCTACCAGATTGGCGGAGGGACTATCACCACTACCTCGACGCAGTTTCGCTCGCCACAAGCGCGGTGTGCGTTACGGTGTTCAACTGGAGTCGCAAGCAATCCAGTCTATTGGTTGTACGTAAAACCGTTCTCCCAGGCTATTTTTTGGAACCACGCTAGGCTTGTGACTGGCGTTCTTTTTCCCGCAGTAGGAGGGGTTCCTTGGCGCGCGTTTTCCGCGGACGGTGTGCTGAGGCTTCGCATTCGCGCGACGGTAGGCGCCTCAGCGACCTATGTACTTGAAAAACTTACTACCGCAGGTGCAGCAACAACACTTATCACTTTCACAATGCCCACCTCCGGACTGCCCTCTGTATTCGATCAGTTGGATGTATTCGTCAACTACGCCGTGAGTGGTCAGGTAGCCGTCTACTTCAACCGCATTCTCAAGGGGGACACGGGTGCTGGTGTAGATGTTACAACAGATGGCATAACAGCTATCGCGAATATTGGCTACGGCACTAACACGGACACAGGAGCATCAGCAACTGGCTGCAACTGGTCCGAGACCGTCGTCTCCGACACCGACACGCGCTCGTGGAACCTCCAGGTCTTCCCGCCCGTCGCCAACGGCAATACCCACAACTTCGACACGGGCACACCAGCCGCCGCGAACGTCAACGAGATCACTATCGACTACTCCACGCTGGACGGCTCGACCACGGCCAACCAGATTGATGAGTACACCACGGGAGCAGTGGTCTCGGGGACCTATGGCGTGGTGGCCTACTGCGTCAGCGCCGTGATGCAGAAGGGCGCGACGGGACCGAGCAAAGCGGACCTTGTTGTCCGAACGGGAGCCGCCGATTGGCTCTCCGCCGACCAAGTGTTGACCGCCTCTTGGGACACCTACCAGAACGCTTGGCTCACCAACCCGAACACCGGCGTCGCGTGGCTCCCGAGTGACATCGGCGCGGCCTCCGGCTTCAACATCGGGATGAAGAGCATCACCTGATGGTCGTCACTTGGAACACTCTCGACAAGTCGGCCAACATCACGCTCAGTGGTGGGTCGCTGGTTGCGACGACCACCTCCGCGACGCAAGGAGCGTGCCGAGCAACCCTCAGCATCACCACCGCCAAAACCTACGTCGAGTTCCAGATCAGCAACATTACCGGCTCGCTCTGGTCGGTGGGTTTCGCTAATGCGCTCGCGGGGCTGGGGACTGCGCCGGGCTCCGATACCAATTCAGCCGTCTTCCAGCCCAATCAGGTCGGCCGAGCATTCTTCAACAACGCCAGCCTAGGAGCCGACTACGCGGGCGTGGCTTCGCAGACCGTGTGCTGCGCCTTCGATCCGGTCGCCAAGCTGATCTGGTTCCGCTACGGCTTCGGCTATTGGAACGGGAGTTCGACGGCAGACCCTGCGACAGGGGTTGGAGGCCGCTCGGTCGCTGCGATAGCCGCCGGACCATACTTCCCGGTCTTCGGTGACAACGGTTCCGGCGGCGCGGTCACCGCCCGCTTCGGCGCGACGGATATGTGGTTCCCGATCCCTACTGGGTTCGCCGCGCCAGACACCAATCTCCAGGCCTTCATGGCTACAGCCAAATTCAGCGGGTACGGGCTACTTGCCCCGCCGCTGAATGCCATCAGCGCGTCCAAAGTCAGCGGATACGGCCTGTTGGCCCCGCCTCAGAATGCGGTCTCCGTCGCTAAGCTCCTCGGTTACGTGATCACCCAGGATATCCCGTTCGGGCGGAACGCCGAGAAGTGGGATGTTCCGCGCGGGGTCAAGAAGGTCGTCTATCAGGACGGCACGGTTGCCAGCCCGCAAATGCTGCTGGCCTCGCCGCCGCCAGTGGTCTCGCGGCCCTTTAAACCAATTGAGTGGAACACTCCATACCCCATTGCGCGCAGAGACATCAGCTTCGCGGGAACTCTCCTGCCGCAGCAAGTGGCTACAAACGTCCCGTTCTTTGGGCGCGTGGATGAATTACCTCAACGTCCTCGTGGCCGCCTACTTGAAGCGTACTCTGGCTTCAACCCTGCGAACTTCCCCATAGTCGCCACCCCCTTCTTTGGACTGGTCCTTGATCTTCCAGCGCGCCGTCCGCGCTTCACACCCGAACGTCAGTATAGTTCATCTCTTCGCCCGCAGAACACCCCCCAATTCGCTTACCTCCTTTTAGCGAGCATTTGACATGACAACCGATGTAGACATCGCCAACCGCGCGCTGAGTGAAATCGGCGCTCGCGCGACCATCACGGCGATTGACAACATCACGCCCGCAGGGATGCAGGTAGGGATTTGGATTGACACCATCCGCTTGCAGTTGCTGAGGATGGCTCCGTGGGGGTTCGCCCGGCGGACGCTAGCACTTACGCTGTTGGGCGAGCTGACCGATAACCCCCCCGCCTCACCCTACCCGTGGCAGTTCAAGTACGAGTACCCGGCGGATTGCATCCGCGTGAACTATATCCTCCCCCGTCCGCCGATGAGCACCACCAACACGCCCGTAGTCGGCGTGCCGCTAGTGCCTTACGCAATGCCCTCCCGCAACTGTCGCTACTTGGTGGCGAACGACCTCGGTGAGATGGACGCGCAAATCAAGGTGCTGTTATCCAACGTTCGGGATGCGGTGGGGGTGTATGTGGCCGATGTCACCGACCCGGATTTGATGGACCAAGGGTTCCTTGAGGCGTGGGTGGCGGCGCTGGCGTCCAAACTCGTCCAGCCCCTCACTGGCAACGCCGGGATGAAAGAGGGCTACGAACGCCTCGCCCAAATGCACATCAACCAAGCGCGAGTGAGTGACGCTAATGAGGCCGTACCGAGCGCTGACGCTACCCCCGATTGGATCGCCACGCGGGGTGTACCCTCTTACAACGCTGGACTCGCGGGCGCGCAGTTCATGGGCGGGAGTTGGTTCACCGGGTACGACACCGGCAATTGGGGCATGTGACTGATGGCCACTGCCTCGATCCAAACAGCCTTCACGGCGGGGGAAATCTCCCCCCAACTCTACTCCCGCGTGGACCTTGAGAAGTTCCAAATCGGGGCGGCGCTCATCCGTAATTTCTTCGTGGACTATCGCGGCGGCGTCACCAATCGCCCGGGGACAAAATACATCGACACGGTGTTGGAGGACTCCCGCCTCATCCCGTTCGTGGTGAGCACCTCGGCGTCCTACGTACTCGTGTTCAGTAATGAACTCATTACAATTTACACGGCGGGGGTGTTCGTCACCACCGTTGCCTCGCCGTATCTGGCCACCGACCTTCAGCGTCTCAACTACACCCAAAGCGCGGATGTGTTGACATTAGTTCATCCGAGCTATCCGCCCGCGAACCTCTCCCGCACCTCCGATACCACGTTCAGCTACGATGTTCTAACCACTGCGCCGACCATCAATCCGCCCGTTATCACCACATTTGTCGCGCCGCACTCCGGCCCGTACAACTTCGGCTACCTCGTCACTGCCGTTGACCTCGATGGGAAGGAGGAGTCCCTCCCCTCGAACCCTGGCGTCAAGCACTCTGAGGCGATGAACGAGACCACGAACCGGGTCATCGGCCTCTCGTGGACCGCGCCCGCCGAACCAGTGAGCAAGTACAACATCTACAAATGGGGGCCGATTGACGCAGTGACGCTGAACCCGGCGACGGTATGGGGGTTCATCGGCTCCTCTCAAACCACCACCTTCACCGACAACAACATCGCGCCGGACTTCAGCAAGCAGCCCCCCGGCTGGGGCGACCCATTCAGCGGCGGCCAGTTCCAATCCATCACGGTCGCGACGGGTGGGAGTGGGTATGATGGAGTGGGCGGGGATTGGCCGAACATCCCTTACGTCCCGCTCACCATAACCGGCGACGGCACTGACGCTGCGGGCTACGCTGTAATCGACCACGCCACAGGCGCGATCATCGGCGTGTTCCTCACTAACTCCGGCAAGAACTACACCGCCGCGACGGTGACGGCGAACGGGGAAGGGGGGACCGGCGCGACGTTCAACTTCACCTTCAGCGACACTGAGCCGTTAAACCCCGCTTGCACTGCGTACCTCCAACAGCGCCGGTGGTTCGCGGGGGCGGACTTGAAGCCCGAAACCCTCGTAGCCTCAAACGTCGGGCTGTACAACAACTTCAACACCACCCCGGTGAGCCTCGCCACCGATGCGTTAGTGATCTCCCTCGCGAGCGAGCAAGTGAACACCATTCGCGCGATGGTGCCTGTGTCGTACGGCATGCTGATCTTCACCACCGGCGGATCGTTTCTCCTTAACGGCGGATCGCCCTATGCGCCCATCACCCCCGCGACAATCAGCGTCCAGGCGCAGGCGAGTGAGGGTGCAAACTTCCTCCGCCCCCTCGCCATCAACTATGACATCCTGTACGGCCAGGCCAAGGGCAACCGCATCCGCAATCTCGCGTTCGCGTGGCAGCGCCAGTCCTATACCGGCGGGGATGTGACGCAGCTCGCCCCCCACCTGTTCGATAACTTCCACACGACCGAGTGGGCGTGGGCGGAGGAACCGTTCAAGATCGTGTGGGCGGTGCGGGATGATGGGACGATGTTATCCCTGACGTATGTCCCCGATCAGGAGGTCAACGCTTGGGCGCGCCATGACACTCAGGGCCTGTTCAAGTCCGTGTGCTCCGTGCCGGAGGGCGACACTGATGCGGTGTATGTGATTGTCAAACGCCACATCCCGAATGAGGACGGCGAGCCGTGTTGGGTGTGGATGCTGGAACGCTTCGCCGAGCGCCAATCATGCTGTATCTACGACTCGTGGTTCCTGGATTCCGCGCTCAGCCTGCCGAAAAACTTTCCTGCCGCGTCATTATACGTTGTTGGTGGGACAACGATTGGCGATACCGTAGACTTGTACTCCTATGATCCTTGTGGAACGCCTGGGGGAAATTTTGGAATTTCCAGTTTCGTCATGGAGGCGAGGGAAAACTACACCTCCGCCCTCGCTACGCGCTTCACGGCCGCCGACTTCCCGCAGATCGCCGCCGCGGATGGGGCGACCATGGGCCTCTCCTATGACCACGTACGCCGCAAGATCATGTACATAGGCCTCCTCAGCGAGACGGCCCGGCCCATCATCAACACGACGGGCTTCACCATCTGGAACGGTCTGCGAAGCATCGCGCCGGGGGACACCATCACCGATAGTGGCGACAACACGCCCCTTGTGACCTTCACCTGCGAGAAGGACATCGATACTGGCGCCGTCGTCTTCTACCCTAACTACGACGCGGCGAATCTGGTCCCGGCAGGGATCGGTGGCGGCGACGGGACATGGCGGCGGTTCACTGACGACTTCTTCTTTTCCGGCGGAAACATGCCGAACGGCGTCAATCCGCGAACCGGAGACTTCTGGGTGAGCGCCGGCAGTTGCGAGCTTTATCTTTTCAGGTTCGCGGACAACTTCTCGCTCATCATCTCGCCGATGCGTCCGCAGCTCGGCAACGTCAACAACCTCGTTCAGCTTGTCGGGATTACCGGAACCTGGGTCTACGCCCAAGAGCAGAACCTTCTCAGCGCGCCCAGCAGTTTCGATCAGTTCTACCTCACCCCAACCAATATAACCGCCGCCGAAACGGCCGCTGATGAATTGCTGATCTACGCCAAATATGACTATCCGGTGCGCTCCAATCCGACGCTGCCGTTAAATCCGGCGAGCTATTACCGTAAAGCCGTGGCCAGTGACGGTTCGGTATACGTCTTCTCAATGTTCCAGACCGACACGAGGGATTATCGGCTCTATAAATTCACCCCGCCATCATCCTTCGTATATCCGACACCTCCGATAGATGGAGGGTTTTCGGATATTACGCCGTGGGCGTCGGGAACTGGCCCAAATACCGGCGCGGCGGATTTCACAGAAGACAATTACAACGAGTACTTTGGAACCTATAAAAACATTCTCTTCCACCTTCCCGCCATGGACGGGCTGGCTGCAATCGCCAAATTCATGCCCGAAGATAAGAGCGGCGGGACGCAGGCGGACTTCTCCATGTCGTGCACCTACGTCGATATAGGTGGCGGGACCTTCGATCATCACGAGGCCTTCGTCGGCGGCTACATGACCGCGGCATGGGCGGTCACCGACGATCCGAGCCTCGCGGCGTTCGCCCCGACTGACTGTCGCGAGGTGAACCCGTATCTGGACATCAACGACTTCCCGTTCGATGGCGTCGACTACAGCATCCGCTGGCTATTCTTCATTGTTGGCCGGGTGGCTGATGGTGCTGTGGTCGGAGACCCGGCGACGGTGATCATCAAGTACCAGTTCACCTCCGGCGCGGCCCCGGCAGTGCTGCAGGTGATCGCTGAGGACGGTTGGGATGCGGCCTACGCAACCTATGCTGCAGCGATATCGGACGACAACGTCATCGAAGCTTCCATGCAGTTGCCGGTCTCTGGCGACGAGTTCGAGCAATTCAGCAATATCCAGGACAGCGGTATTTACGACTCCGGAGGCAATGCCTTCTGGTGGTCCGGCTCCAACCCCAACATGTACCAGCTCGATGCCGCATTCACGAACAGGGCGGCCACCGGCACGGAGCAGCAACCGTTCCCGCCCTTTTTACGACTAGGTTTCCAGACTCCAATCGTAGAAAATGATTGCGTTCATGTAGGCTGTGGGGAAATTACAGTTACAGAAGTTGTGAATTCCCAGCATTTGATTGGAGAGATTACGGCCTCGGTGGCGGAATTGTTAGTGCCCGATGACCCCGACGGGGCGTATGAACCTATCGCGGCTGGGGATTGGTTTCTCAGCACGCCCACTGACACAATCACCCTCGCGCACTTGAAGGGTAAGGAGGTGTGGGCGTTGGCGGACGGGCATGTGGTGGGGCCGCTGGTGGCGAATGCGAGCACGGGGATTGTGACGCTGCCCTTTGCGGCTTGTACTGTCGTGGCAGGGCTGAAGTACACCCAACAGGTTAAGACCCTATACCTTACCATGGAGGGGCTAAACCAGGGGACTGAGCAGGGTAAGCGCAAGCAGATCAGCGGCATCACTACGCGGGTGGATTGCACCCTCGGGCCGGTTATCGGCTCGGACTTCGAACTCATGTATTCCCCACCCGAGTTCGCCACCACGGTCAACGATCCCGCGTCCAACACAGTGTTGGCGACTGGCGACGTGCGGGCGCTGAACTTCCCCCAATGGGACACGAAGGGCGAGGTGTGTGTGGAGCAAACGCTTCCCCTCCCCGCGAGCATCCTTGGCATTATTGTGGAGGTCACCCCAGGTGATACCGGACGCTAGGCGCATTACACTCGACACCATCCCCCCGTTCACGCTGCGGAGCGCGGACGTGGAGGAGTGTGCTGCGGGGGGCCTCACCCCCCAGCAAGCCGTTCGCTGCTCCGTGGCGTTCGCGGATCGGGCGTATGCGGAGTGGTTCGGCGATGAGCTGTTGTGCCTCTGGGGCTACCGGGCGGAGGGGCCGACCGCGAATATGTGGATGCTGAGCACGCCGAATGTGGACCTCCATCCGCGATTGTTCGCCCGCGAGACCCGTGCGATACTCGGCATGATGCTGCGGGAGTTCGCCCGCGTGCGCTGCACGGTCCACAACGGCCATACGCAGGCCGTGCGGTGGTTGGAATGGCTGGGGTTCACCCCCGCCTCGGCGCTTAATGAGAACTTCACCCTTATGCAAGTGGGACAAATTTGATGGGCTTTTTGGCGAATGTTGGCGCGCAGATTGGGGAGGCGTTTGCGCCTGCGGCTACTGCGGGTGGGACTGCGGGGGCGTCACTCGGTTGGGGGACGCTGGCTACCGGGGCGAATATCGGCGCGAACCTCGCTGAGGGCATCGGTTCCGCCCAGCGGTACGACTACGCCGCGAAAGTGAGTGGGCAGAACGCGCAAGCCGCGCTACTCGCAGGACAGCAGGCCGAGTCCGCGAGTAAGATGAAGTACGGCGCATTGGAAGCTGAGCAAAAGGCGACGCAGGCGGCGAATGGTATCCAGGTCACGAGTGGGAGCGCCGAGGCCGTGCGCCACTCGACGGAGGAAATCTCCGCCATGGACGCCGCGCTCATTCACTACAACGCGGCGCGGCAAGCTTTCGGGGAGGAGACGCAGGCGAGTTTGTACAAGACCGCTGCGAAGGGTTCGCTCATCAAAGGCGCGCTGAACGCGGGCGTGTCGTTCCTGAGCGGCGTGGAGTCCCTCAGTGACAAAGCCCTCGCCTACCGCCGCTCTGGCGCGATGGGAGGTGCGTGATGCCCGTTGTCCCGACCGTTGACGCGCCGACGCAGAGCCTGAGTGGAGGGCCGCTGAACATCACTCCGCCGCCCGAGGCGTTTGGGGCGAATGTTGCCGCTGACGCACTCGGGAAGCTTGGCGGCGTCGCTGAGCACACCTCCGATATGCTGGCCCAACACGCCGAGCAGTTCCAGGCCATCAACAACAAGGCCGAGTCCGATAAAGGCTTCACAACCTTCATCCCCGCAAGTGCCGCGCTGTGGGAAGACTACAAATCCCACAACCAAGGGGACCTTGCGGCGGCGAACCTCCCTGAGTTCTTCAGCAAACTGGACACCCTGCGTGGGGACATCGGCGGGCAGATGTCCAACCCGATGGCGAAGGCGATGTATGACGCCCAAAGCCGTCAGGAGTTCCGCTCACTCACCAACCAAGGCGCGACCTACGCAGCGGCCCAGACGCAGAAGTTCGCCATTGACCAACATGTCGCGGTGCAGAAGTCTTACATTGACCTGATCGCGAATGATCCGACTTCCTATGGTCGGAATAAAGACGCGTTGGTGTTGAACCAGGCCCTGTGGGACCACACGCACGGAGTTAGCGAGGATGTCGGGCACAGGAATGTGCAGGACATCCTTGGCAAAGCGGTGGGGGATGTGACGGGCATCTTGGCCAATCAGGGTAAGCCCGAGGAGGCTGCAGCATTCTTCGCTTCGCACCGGGGGGACATGGGCGGGGACGCGCAGCGGCAAGTGGAAGCCGCGCTCCGCCCCTTGATGCAGGCAAACACCATCCGTACGGTGGCCGATGAAGCGGTGCAGCGCGCGGCGGGCGACGCGTCCGTTGGCGGGCCCCGCAATCTCCGCAACAACAACCCCGGGAACATTGAGGACGGAGCGTTTGCGAAGTCGCAGCCGGGGTACACAGGCTCCGATGGTCGCTTCGCGCAGTTCTCCTCCCCCGACGCCGGGGCCGTCGCGCAAACCACGCTGTTGAAGTCCTACGTCAACCGGGGGTTCAACACGATTGACAAGATCGTGGGGCGGTGGGCTCCGTCGAGTGACAACAATGACACGAACGCGTATGCGGCGACTGTGGCAAAGGCGACTGGGTTGGCGCGGGACGCGGTCATCGCCCCCAACGACACAGCTGCACTCGGCGCGGTGCGGGCCGCGATGGAGCATGTGGAGGGGCACGGGTCGACCGGCGCAACTGCCCCGGCCCTCGCGCGAACGGATAACATCGAGCGTAACGCGGCGCAGACCTACGCGGACATTGCGAACGACCCGCGCCTCCACGGCGACCCCGACCTCATCCACAAAGCCCAGTCCGCCTTCATTGCCAACGTGAACCAAACCCGCGCAGTGACGAACCTTGGCGAGAGTGCGGCGAAGGAGAACCTCGTGGCGCTGGCGCAGGCGAACGGGGCGCGGAGTGTTGAGGACTTGGTGAAGCTGCCTGGGGCGGCGGATGACCTTCGCCAACTCTCGCCGACCGCGCAACGCACTCTCAGCAACCAACTCACCGCTGCGGGAAACCAGTGGGACCCGGCGAAGACTGCGCGGTACAATGAGCTTGTGGGGATGCGGGAGCTGAACCCGCAGGCGTTCTTGGCGACGAACATGGCGCATGAGGATTTGCCTCAGAGTGCCGTCCGGGGGCTGTCAACGGACCAGTCCAAAATCCTTAAGAAGCAGCAGACGCAAACGGCGACCTCCACTAACCTAAACCGTGCGTTAGGGAATGAGTTCGTGATGCAGGGCCTTGCCACGGCGGGGCTGAAAAAGGACACCCCCGACTACGATCACTTCACCGGCGCGCTGTACGCGGAATTGGAGAACTTCGCCGACAACCATCCTGGGAAGAAGCCTTCGGACCTTGAGCTTGGAACGATGGCGGCGGGAGTGTTGGCGAAGCGGAGTGTGCCTGCGGGGAACTACTTCCTCGGGATGCGCGTGGGCGATACAACAATGGAGCGGCGAGGGTTTGACGTACCTGACGCGGCGCAGACCGAACTCACTGCGCAGTTCAGGCAACACTACAACCGCGAGCCAACGGCGGCTGAGGTCGCGTACTTTTACCATAAGGCGGGCGCGAAGTGACCGATTACAGCAAACTCTTTGCAGACCATGACGCTTCGCAGGCGGGGGCGAACTCCATCGGCGTGACGGGGATCAGCCCACAGGCTGCGGTGGACGCGCACGCGAACGCGCCACTCACGGGCGTGCCCCCGGCGTTAGGGATGTTGGACCCGACGGGGGGTTCACAGCTCGCCACACAGCGGCGCAACACGGCGACGCTGAATGCGAGTCCACCCCTCACCTCCTTTGTGGCGAGTGACCCCGCGAAGGCGGCGGCGGTGAGTGACGACTACACCTCCCTCGCCGGGATTGGGCGTACTGTGGCACGGTGGAATGATGTCGCGACGAAGAATTTCTTCGAGCCCGGGGAGGCTGCGGCCCGCGCGTTGGTGACTAATGTTCAACGGTACTACAACGGCGAGCCGGGGCGCGCTCCGCATGTGCTGGACATGATTCCAGGCTTTAATCCCCAGGATCAGAAGGTCGGCTCGGTGCTGGCAGATGTTGGGGCGCTGGCGTTCAGTCCGGTGAGTGGAGCGGTGAATGTTGCGGCGGGGGCCATTAGTCCGCTGACTGCGTTCACCCCACAGGGCGCGAAGATGACACCCGAGCAGCGCCAGTCTAGCCTTGCGGGCGTGTTTGGCACGGCGTTGATGGGGTTGGGTGGGGTGCGGGGGGCGGAGGCCGTTCGTGCGCCGCCAATGGATGAAGGCACGTTCGGCGCGCCGCTTAGGTTGACCGGGCCAAAAGAGGTTGTGCTCGATGCAGAGTTCCACGACATTGCTCCTCCCGGCGTCAACCCGCAACACACGGACACCTATACCGCAATCGCAGGACTGGACGCCGAGCACACAATGCGAATGCAGGAGGCGGTGGCAGAGAGTGCCACGCATTCCCGCAGCCCGCAGTTGATGTTGGATTTTCTTGAGAACCACACGGAAGCGGGCGGGCAAACGGTTGCCGTGCCGCCGGAGGCGCTCACGAAGTTGTGGGCGGAGGGGCATTCGGTGTTCCCCTCCCGCGCTGGGGATATTGCCGATGCGCTCAGTACCGGGACGGATGTGCAGGTGCCCCTGGCAGAGTACCTCACTGAGACGGCGGGCAAGCCGTTCGCGGAGGAGCTAAACGCGGCGACGAGGTTCCGGGAAGGCGGGGTGAGTGTTGAGGAGGCGAAGGGGTTGCCGAGTGGGGAGACTGAAGCGGTCCCTCCGCGCGAAGTGACGCCGCCAGAGGACATTGAGCCCGAACTCCACCCCGCAGTGCGCGAGATCGCTGCGCGGGCGGACAACGCCGTGTCGCAAGTGTTCAAGGAAACCGCGCTCGACTCCCTCTTCACCAACGCCAAGGCGGCGGGCATGACCGAGGGGCAGTTCGCGCGGTACGCGGAGCGGGTGGATGAGGCGAGGGCCAACACCCACGCGAGGTTGCTCGAACGCACCTATAACCAAATCCGCCGCGAGCGCACGCCCGAGTTCAAGGCGGCCGTTGACCTCCATACCGAAGCCGCGCGCAATCTCATTGAGAGCCAACCGAATGTCAAAGCCTACCGCGCGCTCCGCGATCCGTTGTTCAAACTGGACAGTGAAACTGTTGCCGATCAACATCCCGACCTCACGCTCCCCGCAGGGCTCACCAAACGCGGTGGGTTGGCTCCCGATGAGGCGGCCGAGCTGACGGGGCACGCCAGCGGCGCTGAGCTTGTCGCGGACCTTCACCACCTCCACAACGCTGTTGAGGCTGGGGGAGGGACGCTGGATAAGTACATCGCCAACCGGGCGAAGGAGTACGCGACCACCCAAGCGCGTGCGGACTTGGGGTATGATGTGACGCCTGAGGGGCTGTTGGCCGCCGCGCGAGAAGCGTTGGCTGAGCCTGGCGTTGAGGCGCTGCTGACGGAGGACTTGAGGGACCTTGCGCAGAGTGCGGGCCTCCCGTTCAGTAAAGAGGACACTCTTGCGCTGGCGCAGGAGCAGTTCGGTCAACTGCACGTGAGTGATGCCCTGAAGCCGAAGGCGTTCGCCGAGAACATGCGGCGGTTGGGGGCGAAAGCCGAGTCCGCGTTGATGGACGAGAAGCCTGTTGAGGCGTTTAAGCGTAAGCAGCAGCAGCTCATGCAATACCTCCAAATGAAGGAGGCGTTCAAGTTCCAAAAGGAGTTTGCGAAGACGGACAAGGCTATGCGGGTTGTGGGGCGGAAGCCGATTAATAAGGGGATGGATCAGATCGCGCGTAATCATCTCCGTGCGCAGGTGGAGCGGCTCGGGTATCCCGTGCGCAGTGGGAAGTTCGAGAACGTTGAGTCCGCGTTGAAGGGGCAGACGCTTGAGGAGTACGGCAAGAGCCTCAACGCGCGCGGCCAGCCTGTGTACATTGCCGAACCGTACACTGGCCCCGCGAGTGGAATGCTTGTGGACACTTGGCGGGACCAAGCGAACATGTTCAACTCTATTGCAACCATTGGGAGGCAAGAGATGACAGTGGAGGCCGACGGTAAACGCCAACGGTTGGCCGATATCGCCCAACAGATCGCGGACACGGCGACGGTTAAAGTCGGACGGCGCTTCACGGCGGCGGAGGTGCGGAAGCGTACGGGCCTCACGTTCACGGAGAGTTTGGTCCAAGGCCTCACCACTTCCCCCAGTGCGCGGATGCGGCAGCTCGGCGCGATGAACACGCGGAACGAGACGGCGTTGTATTGGTTGGATGGGGAGACCTTCGGTCCGCTGATGGAGCATATTGTCACGCCGCTGAACCGGAGCGCCGGGTGGAAGATTCAGCAAATCCAGGCCATCGGACGGGCGTTTATGGAGTTCGCCAAGGGTCAACCGAAAGGGTGGGAGAAGTCACTGAGCGCACGGGTTAACGTTCCCGAACTAACGTTCAGCCGCACCAAGGACGGCCGGCCCGTGAGCTGGATGCAGGATCGGGGGAACCTGATTGTGGCCGCGCTGCACTCGGGGACCGAGGACAATTGGGCGAAGTTGACTGAAGGGTATGGGTGGGAACCCACGACGGTCAAGGCCGTGTTGGACCGCGAGCTAACCGAGGCCGATTGGAAGTACGTCCAGTTCCTGTGGGACCAAGCGGCGGCGTTATGGCCCAAGACTCAGGCGCTGTACCGCGACACCGTTGGCCTTGCGCCGAAGGAAATCCCCGGCCGCTCGGTCCCCACTCCGTTTGGTGAACTTCGGGGCGCGTACTGGCATTTGCGGTATGATTGGGGTGCGGTGGGTGAGAACGCGGGCGCGGCTGGGGAGGAAATTCCCGTCACTGATCCGATGGCTCTCGGGACCAGTGACCTCTTCGGCGATCAGTTCCAAGTGGCCACGCCCCCGAACGGGAGCAGCAAACAGCGGACGCAGTATCGAGGGCCGCTGGACCTCTCACACGACGCGCTTCACCGCGACTTTGAGGCGGTGTTGCATGACCTCGCGTTCCGCAAGGAACTGATTAACGCGGCGAAGCTGTTGCGGCAAGCGCCGGTGAGGCAGGCGATCCGTGAGGCGCTCGGCCCGGAATGGTTGCGCGGAACCGAACAGTGGCTCAAGGATATCGCCCAGTCGAGTAACTACGACCGTACGGTAATGGCGGGCTTAACGGGGTGGTTGCGCGGGGCGCGACGGAACTTCACCATCGCGCAAGTTGGGTTCAATATGGCGACGGTCATCAAGCACGGGGGGATCGCCGCGAGCCACATGATCGCCGAGGGCGGCGCGCAGTTGCCGAGTGCGATCAGTGACCTGTTGTGGAACGGTAAGCACTGGTCGAAGTTCATTGACGCGAACTCCGTTGAGGTCCCCAACACCCTGTTCAACCTCGACCGCGATGTTCGCGAGGCGATGGAGGAAAGCTTTCGCCAAACCGGTCATATCTCGAAGATGCAATATTACTCCACCGTGAGCTTCGCGATTGTGAAGCGGATGGAGGCGCAGGCGACGTGGTTGGCGAAGTACCGACAGTTGACCAGTCAGGGGACAGATGACACGACCGCGTTCGCACTCGCCGACAAGTCCGTGCGCGATACGCAGGGCAGCGGCACGACTGTGAACCTTTCCGCGTTCAATCGGGGGGACGGATCGCTGCCCGGCGAAGCATTCAAGTGGCTGAATGTGTTCACCACGTTTATGAACACGCAGACCAATCGGATGTGGACTATGAGTCGGCGCACGGAGAGGATGATGCGGCCGGTCGGACGCGCACTCGGAGGGCGGCCTATTGCGGGGTATCAGGATGAAGGATGGGCCGGGGCGCGGAGGGACTTTGTGCGGAACGTCGCCGATCTTCATGCGTATGTGCTGATCCCGGCGATGTGGACGACGCTAGTGGACATCCTCCCGAAGGCGTTGTTGGCCGGGGCAACCGGCGCGGTGATTTACGAGGAGTTCAAGAAACACTTCGGCGAACACGCGGCTGAGGGTGCGTTAGGGGGTTCGATCCCCCTCGGGACTACTGTCGCCCAAATCCCGAAGATGTGGCACAGGAAGAAGTTCGAAGCGCCGGGGGATGCGCTGTCGGAGTCCATGACGGCCATTGGCCAGACCGCGTTTAACGCTTCGGAGTTCGCGTTGGGCGAGGATGTGAAGGACAACCTCTGGCCGCAACACTTAATGGATACGGCGGGGTATGTCACAGGCTACCCCACCAAACCCGCATCGCGCCTTGGCCAATTCTGGTGGGATCGGGAGCGGGGGGCGGTGAGCAATGACACCATCGCCGCGCCGCTGACCGCGTTGACGTTTGGCAATAGTGCCGCAAGAGATGCGCCGACCGGGCGCGGAAGGAGAGGCAGGCGATGAGTACGAATGCAACCGCGCGATGGAGCGTGGACACGGAGGCGGTGTTGGCCGTGGGGAGTTTGTTTGCGTTCGGGGCCGCGCTGGCGGTGGTGCTGTTCGCCCTCGTGCCCGCCGCGAACGAGAAGTATGTGATGCTGTTGCTCGGCGCACTGATTGGCGTGGTGAAGGACACCTTCGGGCGGTACTTCCAAGCGACCAAGGGCGCGCAGACGCAAAGCGCCGTGTTGAATGACATTGCGACGACGGCGGTGGGGGCGGTTAGTGCTCAGCCAGCGGCGGTCGTTGTCCAACCGGAGGGTCCGCAATGACAACCTCACACCTTGCGCAGGATATTAGTACCGAGGAGGGGTTCAGGGCTGAGGCGTACCCTGACCCGCTCAGCGGCGGTGCGCCGTGGACAATCGGCTATGGCTCCACGGGGCCAGATGTGGTTAGCGGGGCGAAGTGGACAGAGGACTTCGCCGCGAGCCGTCGTGACTCCGACATCCTCAACATCACCGAATGGTGTGCGCATAAGTACGCCATTTGGTGGCAGGCGCTTAGTGATCTCCGCCAAGACGTGCTGGTGAGTATGGCGTACCAGATGGGAACCGGCGGGCTGGACTTGTTCAAGGGTACGCTGGCCGCGATTAGTGTGGGGGATTGGGAGTCCGCCTCCGCCCACATGCTCGCGTCAAAGTGGGCCACGCAGACGCCCCAACGCGCGCAACGGCTTGCGCTACAGATGCGGACGAATGTTTCGGCTTATGGGCATGTGGATGTTGCGCCTGTGCCCGCCCCACAACCCCAACCAACGGAGACCCCGGTCATGTCTATTCTGTCCAGTGCCCTGCATTTTATCTTCGATCCTGTGCAAGCGGCGGTCGCGCGGAGTGCTACATCGGCGAACCCCACCGCGCAGGCGACCGCCGTTGCCGCCCAAGCCGTGCTTGGCAAAGTCGTCACCGACATCAACGCGAGCCTTAGCTCCAACTCCGCGATGGGGATGGCGAACCCTATCATCAAGGATTTGGAGGATGGGTTGCAGAGTGTGGTGGATGCGTTTGTCACAAGCGCCGTCACGTCCGCTGTGCCGGTTGTGGGCGGGATGCTTGCGCCGGAGGCGACCGGGTTGGCCAACGCAGCCCTCACCTTCGCCGAGCAACACGCGCTGACGTATGTGAGTGCGTTGTTCGGCTTCCATAAGTCCAATGTGGGAGCGCCAAATGCCTCTGCGTCTTGACGTTTACCATCACATTGTTGGCGCGCCCGGCGTCAACGAGGTGCTCCATGAACTCCGGGCGTTTAGGAGCGAAGCTATGAGTGCGTTTACTGATCTGCTGGCGGATGATGACGAGCTTATCGCCGAGGTGCAGGAGATGGTCAACAGGCTGGCGCAGGTGCCGGCTGAAATCGCTACGGCGATTCAGGCCGCGCTGGATGCGGCGAACGTGGACCCAAGCATCACGTCGCAGGCTATCGCGGACGCTGATGCGAAGGTGAAAGCGGCCATTGCGCAGGTGACGGCGGCCCTCGGCGCACAAGCGCCCGACGCGCCAGTTGTGCCGACGACGGTCCCGACGACTGCGGACACGGGGCCGGTCCCTATCACGCCCGTCGTGGAGCCTGTCGTGGACCCAGTGCCTGGCGAGGACGGGCCGTCCATCGTCACCGCCACGCCGGATGAAGGCCCCGCGTAGTGGGGTTGCTTCTCCTCCTCATCCTCGTGGTGGTGCTGGTCGGCGCGATGCCGCACTGGGGCTACTCGCGGAGTTGGGGGTACGGACCAAGCGGGATCGTTGGGTTGTTGCTGGTGATCCTGGTGGTGTTGTTGATTACTGGTAATCTCGGAAACATATGGCTTTAGTCGGCTTCCTGCCTGGGGCCGGTTGAGGTAACTTGGAGGGCGGAAGCTCGCGCCGCCGCCCTCTCTTTTTGTTTGCGCGCTGTGTACTGCGCCCACGGTTCCACAAGCCCGTGGTGAGTGACGGCGTTGGGTTTGGGAGCGTTGCGCCGCCTAATGGAGTTGCGGTTGTCGTGATTGTGGTGGATGTGGCGGCGGACGGCCCCCGCGATTGCGGAGCGGGAGACGCCAAACAACACTCCGATCTGCGTGTAGGGGGTGCGTTGGGCGATGAGGGTGCGAAGGCCGAGGATCGCTGCGGCGTTCCATTCCATCAGAACACTCCCAGGTTCTTGCCGCCTTTGGGCATTTGGGGCATGTAGAGGTCGTCTTCCCCGGCCACTCGGCGGAACAAATCCGCGGCGAGGCTGATTGCGATGATGCGGTCGATGTTGTGGGTGGCGGCGCGAGTGCTGAGCCACTTGTACATTGCGGAGATGTGGATGGGCGCGGCTTGGGAGTTGAAGTGGAGTTGGAACATGGCGCTGCGGAACTCCTCATAGATTTGGCCGTCTTCGTGGGTTTGCATATCTTTGAAGATTTCGGGCATGTCGCGCTCGGCGGCGGAGAGCCAAGTGACGGCGGTGTTGAAGTCCTCTAGGCCCACTACCATACGTTCGTCCGCGAGCGCCGCGATCATGCAAAGTTTGGCGAGGTGCAGCCAGCGCCGGGTGACGTAGTGGGTGAGGCGATTGTGGAGGGGCGCACCGTCCTTTTGGTTGACGCGGAAGGAATGCAATGCCAACCGAGCAGGCTCCTCCCACGCCATCGCACCTTTCATCTCGCCGATGCGGCGGAGGGCACATTCCAGTTCCTGCGCCACGCCATCGTCCATTGGGACTTCGGCGAACATGTCGCGGGGGATGATTTCGTCGGCGGAGTACACCATGATGACGCGGGCCATGAAGCCCGAGCCCCACATTTCGTCGGAGATGGTCGAGCCGAGGTTCTGCGTGGCCGTGCCAACGATCATGCTAATGCCTGGGAAGGGGATGAACTTCCCCTTGTCGTGGCCGCGCTTGACTTCCTCGTTGAACGGGGGGCAGTCAAAGAGCTCCGTCAACAGCCCCGCCAGTGCCGCGTCGTACTGCGACATGAAGTTGGAGAGTTCGGCGATGTGGAGGGCGAGGAAGTGGTAATCGAAGGGGCGACCGTCGATTAGGGCTGCGCGGGCTGCGCCATAGAGGGTGTCTAGGAGGCCCTGTTTGGTGATGTCGTTCGGGGCGAGCGTGACCGATTGGGCCTTTCGGAGCATCTCTCCGACCGGGTTGAGGGCGACCGTTTTTCCTGTGCCGGGCGGGCCAACCAAGAACACGAACAAGTTGGGGTAAAGACGAAGACGACCGAACTGCGTCCAGATTCGTCGCTCACCTGACGCTCCGATTGCGTGTATCGCCGCCCATAAGCGGAACACTCGCGGGGAAGGAAGGTCGGCGGTGTAATTGAGGAAGAGGTCGACAAGATTCTCACCTCCAACTTGGGGCGCTGGGCCGACCGAGGAAGTCGGCGGAGCGTGCAACTGCGGGGGAGGTTCGGATGCGCTCGTCACTCCCTCCCCATTTAATAAGGCCATCTTTGTTCCCGTCACTGAAAGTCCACTTGCCTGGATCGGGGTTTGTGTCCGCGTAGGCCCAATTAAACCCGGTTACGAACTCTCCGGGGATGATGAGGTCTCGCCGTTCGCCGCCCCTGACGAACGTGATGGGCGTGGAGTTGAACTCTCCGTTGACCGCGTTGATTATGGTTGGCAAGTGGGTGGTGAGGGGGACCTGGAAGGCGAAGGCGTCGTGGTTTTGGAGGAGGAGTTGGAGGGGGAGAAAGGCGGGATCGGATTGAGGGAGTAGTGAGCGGGACCAGACTTTGTACATTATGAGGTTGAGGAGTTCGCCTACAGTTGACTGAGGTCCAAAAGCGATTGCTTCCCTAAGGGTCGCGTCTTCATTAGGCCGTCCAAAGAACCAACGGCGGCGCCCGAGCGGTGTGTCCAGATATTGATGATCCAGCAGTTGACGTTTGCACCACGCGTGCCACTGAGGGAGAGCAGGGAACGCTTTAAAATAACGAACCTGAAAGTCTTCGACAATGTTTGGAGGTACGCCCACAGCTTGGGCAATGCCGAAGGGGGTGCCTCGATAATTACTTCCATGCCCGAGGCGCTTTGATATGTCACGATAAGTGAATTTGGGGAGTTCACGGGAGGGCGTGTTCGCGATCTTGCGGTTCGCTGCTTGGTCATCTGTCCATCCTAGTTCCGGCCACGTCATACGGGCCACGGTTGTATGAAGATCACCACTGGCACAGGCGGCCCAATAGGTGTCGTCGCCGGTGGTTTGCCAGACGAGCCCGGCGACTAGTCGGGATTCGGCTTGTTCCAAGTCCGGGGAAATAAGCCATTGGCCATCATCAGCACAAAACATTCTTCGCATACTGGGAGTAATGTTCTGGAGGTTTGTGCCCCTCCCAAAGGCACTCTTTGAGCTGGACCATCGACCATTTTCAGTGCCGACCACGTTGTAGCTACAACGCATTCGACCGTCAGGGTCCAATGGAGTTCGGAGCACTGAGAGCATTTTGTCGGCGTCCCGAATAGTGAGTATGAGGCTGACAAAGGGGGCAGCGAGCCTGACGGCGGGGATTGTTCGGTCACGTGCATCTACCCCCGGTCCTTTGGTCCGCGCTTGGCCCCACTTGCGAAGGGCTTTGCCGTTGGCCGAGGGCGTGCGGACGCTGCCTTGTGGGGTTTTGCGGATTTCGTACTCGACGGGGAAGTGGAGGGCGATGTTGAAGAAGGCGAGGACTTGTTTGTCGGAGTTGGGGTTGAGGCCTCGGGGGCGCTGGGCGTCGGACTCAACACGGACAGTGCGCGTTTGGGGGGTGAGAGGCTGGCTCCGCTTCCCAATGGGGGTAAACCATTCGACAGTCTTGGTGACAACGGTGTAGTGCTCAGGCCCCCAAACAGCGTTAGCGAGGGTGTCGAGGAGGGCTTGGGCTTTCGCCCGAATGGCCAGAAATCGCTCAGTTTCATCTTGGCGGACCTTTGTGTTGACGGCGATCCCGCGACGCACCATTGACATCGCGGGGCCTTGCATGGCGCGGACAAAGCGGTAGGAAATCGCTGCGTGTGGGGTGTTCTGTTGGCGGACCACTTCGCTGAGGGAATCGAACACGCGCAATGTGATGGCGGAGTCAAGCGCGTTGTAGGCCGCGCGGGTTGTGGAAGCGTCGAGGTCGCGAGTGCTCAGCGTCGTGTAGAGGTCGGCAGAGTTCAGCTTCAATGCCATGACGCTAGCATCCCGTCCCATGTGTACTCGGAGAGCTTGCGCCAACTGACGGCGCTGTGGGAGCCTACCCGCGTCCAGCCATGGACGGTTATAGGAGTGAGGAGCGGGACGCGTGCGAGTTCCTTGGCAATCTCCGTCCGTTCAGCGATGGCGGTGGTGAACCCTCGCGCGTCGGTGAGGATGTAGAGGTCAGGGACGTGAACCCTCATCTCCGCCCCCGGATCACGAGGCTGACGTAGGATTGAGTGATGCCGAAGCGTTTGGCGATGTTGGCTTGGGAGAGGCCACCGAGGGCGAGTTTGAGGATGGAGAGCTTGTCGGCGGGGGTTAGTTTTTCGGGTTTCACCATCAATCGTTTGCCTTCATGAATTCGTCCTTTTTGCGTTTGTGTAACTGGTTAAGCTGCTTCCAGCTAGGTGCGTTACAATGGATCGAGCCGAGGAAGCCTAAACCTTTTTGCAGCTCGCTGTACAATGAGTGCGCCAGCAGCATCGTGTCCTCGGAGCAGTTGCGTGGGGTGCAGCCGGTGGGCGGGAGGTACGAGAGGTCGTAGCACCCGTTTTGGAAGACCTTGATGAGGTCCCCGCGTTCGAGCCAGCGGTGAACCCAACGCCATGCGGCGCACTCTTCGGGGACCGTGGGCCAGTAGTTGGGGTTCGACCCCTCGACCCAAAAAGGGATGGAGATGCTGTAGTCTGGGGAGGGCGCGAAGGATACGCAGTCGATTTGGCCGCGCTTGGTTTCGATGTCGCAGGCGCATCGGGTGGCGCGCGACATGAAGCGGGCGTCGAACTCGGCGATGTCGTCCAGTGTGGGGTTCAGCCATAGCTCGGTGTTGTCGAAACGGACCTCGGGGTAGTGCGACTCCCGTTCGGCCTTGGCGAGGTCGGCCAGCGCGACCACTCGGAGGTCCCATTGGCGGATCACGACAGAGGGGTGGTAGGTGGGCAACACCTTCACCGGGCGGCCAGTCACCGAGGTTGTATGTACACTGCCGCGTAGGGCCTTCACTCCGAGGCCGAGGCCGAGCGCCCAGGTCGCGGTGTTGCCAAGAGCAATGATGACGTGTGGATCGCACGCACGTATTTCGGCGTAAAGCCGCTCAAGTTCCCCTGAATGCGCGCGGTCCATGTAGGTAATAGGGTTAGCCGCGAGGGGGCCATGCTCACGAACTTGGTTGGCTTCCACCGATGTGCCGTAAAGGTGCAGGTTATTCCCGTCGGGCTGACGCGAGAAGACATTGGCACGATAGCAGTCCTCTATGTTGATGCCCACGGTGTTCAACATCCGCTTGAGTTCGTACCCGCTGGGGCCGACCAGGGGGCGGAGTT
>Ga0193753_10000708_pt1 | contig 31499 bp, 25 predicted proteins | sample H1c2metaG_FD_144925 | JGI IMG/M metagenome (GOLD analysis project Ga0193753, IMG submission 144925) | Soil microbial communities from a riparian zone of the East river system, Colorado, United States - H1c2 | ecosystem: Environmental > Terrestrial > Soil > Riparian zone | place: USA: East...
GCCGATGTTGACCCGGGTCAGGTTGTCCAGCGTGTCGTAGGTATAGCCGGCATGGCCGAACATCGGCGAGACCGCGTCCCTGAGCCGGTCCAGGCCGTCGTAGGCCAGGGTGCGGTCGCCGCGATGCTCCGGGCGGCCATCGCTGATCGCGGCGACGTTGCCGTTGGCGTCGTAGTCGTAGGCGTCGCGCAGCGGGGCGGTATTGGTGCAGGCGCCGCCGACCGAGTCGCAGCTGGTGTCGGGCAGCTGCCGCACGTTCTGGGTCAGCGTGTGCACCAGGCCGTTGCCGTAGGTGAACTGCTTCATCGCCCCGTTGGGGTGGTAGTAGATGCTGTACGCATACGTGTTGACGTGCGTGGGCCGGCCCACCGCGTTGGGGCTGTAGTTGGCCTGGAAGCCGGACGGATACACCTGGTTAGTGAGGTTGCCGTTGGCGTCGTAGCCATAGCCGATGCTGCTGCTGTACAGCGCCGGCGCACTGGTGGTCATGTTCTCGCCGGTCAGCAGGCGGCGCTTGTTGTAGGCGTACGACGTGATCACCGGCTGGCCCTGGCCCGGCGCGTTGTAGGCGGTGATCTGCTCGGGCAGGCCGTCGGCGGTGTAGGTCCAGGCCTGGTCGCCGCGGCCGTCGGGGAAGACCAGCGTCTGCAGCTGGTTGCGCACATCGTAGGTACGGTCCACGCGCACGGGCGCCACGGAGGCGCTGTTGGCGGTGAACTCGCACGGCGCATAGGGCGACCACGGCTGGCTGGCGGCCGACCAGATCAGGTTGCCGGCCGCGTCATAACCCAGCGCCGTGGTGCCGGTCTCCACTTCGGTGGTTTTGCAAAGCTGCTGGTACTGGTCGTAGGCGTAGTAGCGCGTGTTCCAGTCCGAGTTGTCCAGGTTGTGGCGCGTCATCGCCGTCGGCTTGCCGAAGTCGTCGCGGAAGATGCGGGTGTAGGCGCCTTCGGGGTGGGTGATGGTCATGACCAGGTCGGTACTGGGCTGGTCGTAGGCCATGTACGTGCTGAGCGCCTGATAGCCGCGTGGATTGGTGACGCGCGTCTGGAAGCCGCTCAAATACTGGGTGGTGCTGGTCAGTGGGCCCAGCTCGCTGTCCTGCTTCACCGATGTGACCCGGCCCAGGGCGTCGTAGGTGGTGTGCACCCCGGCTATCGCGGGTGGGCCCACCACCACCAGGGCGCTGGGCGAGGAAGAGCCGAACAGGCCTACTCCGCCGTCGCGCACCATCCGCCAAACGAAACTGCCCGAACCCGCCGCGGCCGGGGTGACGTTGACCGCGAACGTGGCGGTCTGTCCCGGCGCGATCGACGCGGGCAAAGGCAGACGGTTGGTGATGCCCCAGGCGGCCGGGTTGGCCGGGCTGATCAGCGCCAGCTTGTAGTTGTTGGCCGCGGTCCAGGTGGTGTTACCGATGTTGGTCATCTTGACGTTGATCGGCGTCACCTGGCCGGCCTGCATCGTTGACGGGATCGACTGGCTGAGGAACGACGCGTTGTTGACCGACGTTGCGGTCACGTTGATGACCGTGTTGAGCGATGGCGAACCGAACCAGTGGGCGGCGCCGCGCACCATCTCCCACTGGAAGTTGTAGTTGCCGGCGACCGCTGGCGCGGTGATATTGAACGTGAATGTGCCGACCTGCTGCGGCGCCACCGCGGTGGTCAAGCCGACGCGCGTGAGGCCCCAGGTTGCCGCGCTGGAACCGAGCGAAAAACCCGGGACCGCCCATACGGTGTCGCCGGTGTTCATCATGCGCACGCTCACCGCGTACACCTGCCCCATGGTCATCGCCACGGGCACCGACTGGCTGACGAACTGCGCGTCATACACGATCGGCGGATCCAGTTCGCAATCGGGTTGCGGTTGGCATGCCATCGGCACCACGACCTCTTCGGGCCCCGCCCACGCGGCGCCCGTCATTGCTGCAAGCAACAGCAGGCCGGCGAGGCCGGCCCGCATCCACTTGGCGATCTTGTTTTTCATGGCTTGTTTCCTCTGAGCGAGCCGATCGGCCGGCTGGTCAATCGTTGAAGTCGGTGACGCCGCGCGTGGGGTAGGACTGGTAGATCACCCGTCCTCCCACGTCGTAGCGCTTGATGACCTCGCTCAGGGTGTTGTTGACGTTGCCCGTGTCGTACTGCCGCTCCAGCACGGGCCGCCACAACGCGTCGTAATAGGTTTCCTTGCGCCCGTTGCCCGTGCTGACGACCTGTTTCCAATGCCCGGCGGTCAGGCCGAATTCGCTTGCCAGTACGGGCTGGAAGCTCGCTGTCGTGTTGGCCCAGTCGGGGCTGTCGCCGTTGGGGTAGTCGATGCCCGTCAGACGACCCATCGCATCGTAGGCGTACTGGGTGGTGTAGCCGTTCTCGTCGGTGACCGAGGCGATCGTGCCAAAGTCGCTGACCACGGCGGACCGGGACTTGGCATCGGCGAAGGTGATCGTCTGCGGAATGCCGCGCTTCCAGCTGGCGAAGGCGGTCACGTTGTTGTTGCCGTCCTTGACCGTGGCGAGCGTGCCGTTGGTGTTGTACGTCAAGGTCTGCTGCAGCTTGCCGAAGGACCAGGTTTTCCACGGCAGCGCATTGGCGTCGTAGTCGGTCTTGGACTCGACCAGGCCGGTGTCGATGTTGGTGGAGGTGGTGGCCTGGCCGATGACCCACTTGGCCGTGTTGTGGTGATAGGCGGCGACATCGGTGCGGCTGTAAGCCAGCGTGCTGGAGCGGGTGGTGCTGAGCGGGTGGGAGAACGTGTCGAAGCTGTTCGCCTTCCAGGTGAACGTGGTGGCCTGGTCCTGCTGCACGGTGTCGCGCTGCTTGACCGGCGTCCAGGTGCCGTCCTTGATGCCGTTGTAGCCACCCGCGATCATGCTGCCGCCGAGGATCGCCGGATACGGTCCTGCGTTCGAAGCTGCGTAGGTCAGGATCTCGCTGCGCAGCAGGGTCGATGCGCCCTGGTAGTAGTCGGTGCGCAGCAGCTTGCCCTCGGTCTCGCCCCAGCGGTTGCTGTGCGTGTAGCGCGTGCGGTTGGCGTCCGGGTCGGTGACATCCAGCCAGATCGTTGCGGCACAGTTACCGGTGCCGGCGCAGGGATCGTCAATGGTGCTACCGACCGCGGGCACGTAGGCGTAGGTCCAGGCCTGCGCCGGCAGTCCCGGGCCGGAAAATTCCTTTTTGGTGAGCGACATCGTGCCGAACAGCGGTGGCACGTCCTCGTAGGGGTCGAACTCCTGCATGCCCTGGGGCACATGGCAGTAACTGGAGACGTAGCTGCGCGCGTGCCAGATGGGGGCGAGCGTGAACTTGCCTATCAGGCCGCTGGGATGAGTCACTGTCCAAAGGCGGGAGCCGGTGCCGTTGCTCAGCGCGCGCGTGGTGCACTTGGTGTTTTCGTTCTGGTTGGTCCAGGTGCCGCCGGAGGTCTGGAAATTGAACGTCCAACGCGAATCGCCCGGCAACCCATCGTTGTCCGGCAACACCACGGCCGACAACGTGGCGTACTCGTCGGTGATAGTGCCGTACTCGTAGCGCCATATATGCGGCTGGCTGGCTGCGGGCTGCACGGTAATCCGGTCGATGAGCCGCGCATCGAAGCGCCAGTCGATGGCGACGCTGCGGCCGTCGGTGGCGGTTATCGAGGTCAGCCTGTCATCGGTGTAGTGGTAGAGGACTGCGTTGCCGAACCGGTCCTCGACGCGCGTGGCATACATCGTGGCCCGCATGCGCGGCTGTTTGAGCTGTTTTATGCCGTCCGGATCGGGCTCGTAGATGGTATCGGCGATCGCACCGACCAGGCGGTCGAACCAGTAGCGCGTGCCCTCGGGCGAAACGGCAAGGAAGGCTTCGCCAGGCTGGCCGTTGCTGGTCTGGGACAGGCAGCCGATCTGCCAGTTGCGCTGGGTCACGGCGGGAAAGACTACGGGCTGACCTGAGAGCGTCATCACCGGCTTGGCGGTGTTCAAAGGTGCGCGGCCCAGCACTTGCTGCCGGCTGCCGTCCTCGGTCACCAACTCCATGCCATTCCACCAGATGGAATTGAGCATGCGCGGGCTATAAGGTGCACCGAAGTGGGTGCAGCGCGCGTGCGGATCGGGGCTGACCATCGGATCCATCACCCAGTTATCGCCGGGCGTGCCCAGGGAGACCAGCGGCCGGTCGGTCAGCGTCTCGATGCGTGGGATCGACAACGTCCAGTTGCCCATGTCTGCCGGGCGGCGGACATCTCCGCTGCTTTGCAGGCTGGTCAGACTACGCACCAGCGATATGGCCGGCCCCGTGCCTTCCAGCACCACGTCGGACTGCTGGAAAGTCGTTTCGCCGGTGTAGAGATTGATCCGTTCGCCGAACGGCGTGTCGCCGTGCGGTTGGACGGTCTGGTAGATCTTCAGGCGACGCATGTACTCGGAAGCCTGGGTGACTTCGGCCGCCTGCGCATGGCCGGACAGCAGGCACGACACGGCCGCCGCAATGGCCAGCCAAGAGTTTCTCAACGACATCTTTATTGCCCCCTGTGCGCCAGCGCCATCCGGCGTGGCTCTTTTGTGCGATTACGTGGCAGGCGCCTCCCCGCGCCTGGGCAATTGTCGCCTATCCGGTCACTGCACTTTCGCGAACAGGCTCGGACAAGGACGGCAAAAGGAACCGGCCCTGACATCCGCAGCGCTACTCGATCGCGAAACTGGAATGGACGTCACGCATTGGGCCGCTTCGAAGCGTTCTGGTGCCGGCACCCGGATTCGAACTGGGGACCTACCGCTTACAAGGCGGTTGCTCTACCAACTGAGCTATGCCGGCAATTTGCTTTCCAGGCCCCGGGGATGACGCCGGGTGGCCGCGTGGGACGGGCGCATTCTAGCGCGGCAGGGTTAGCGCAGGCTGGCGCAATCCAGCGTCGGCGACTGGGCGGCGCCGGTGTCGGCGCGCAGTTGCGCCAGGTCCAGGCCGCTGCGCGCTTCGATGTCCAGCCAGGCCGGCAACGCGGGGGCGCCGATCGGGCGCAGCTGCGCGGCGAACCCGGCCGCCTGTAGCGATGTCTGCCGGCGTTGCGCCGATTCCAGCGAACCGTAGCGGCCGAGCGCGATGCCGTTGACGTCGTCGCCTTCGTTGATCAGCAGCAGGTCGTTGAAGCCCGCGGCCTTGATCTTGTCGGCTGCGGCCTGCGCCAGCTCGCGCGAGGCGAAGGCCGGCAACAAGACGGTGTAGCCGCGCGCCGACGCTGCGTCCGCGGCCGGCTCGCGCGTGCGTACGCGCACCAGCTGCGGCAGGCGCGCATTGGCCGCGCGCAACGCGGCGGCCGTGGCGAACGGACCCAGGCTGAAGCACTGGTTCGGCGCGGCCGGCACCGGCGCGTTTTGCGTAGCCGCCGCCTGCGCGACCGCTGGCATTGCCTGCGCCGTGGCGGCCATCGGCTTGGCTTCGGAAAGCAGCTGCAGGCGCGCCACGCCCGGTGGCTGCGCGGCGGCGGACGCTGCCGACGGCTCCGCGCGCAACAGCCACCACATGGCGACACCCAGGTTGATGGCGATCAGCAGGACGATCAGGGCGCGCGCGAACATAGCTGTCCTGGACGGGTCGAGGCGGTCATTTTATTCGGCGCGCGCCTGCTGCGCCCAGTGCGCCAGGCCACGCAGCACCAGATGCGAAGCCAGCTCGGCCTGCGGCAGATGCGCCACCAGCGCCGCCGCGCCGCCGCCATGCAGCAGCAAGCCGGGTGCGATGCCCAGCAGGCGCGTGCCGGCGTCGAGGCTGCGTTCGATCAATGCGACCGCCGCGCCCTCGCAACCGGAGGCCAGCGCGGATTGCGTATCGTCGGCGAATTCGGCATAAACGCCGCCGGTTTCCGGCAGTTGCCGCGCGCGCTGGTGCAGCGCTGCGCGCATCAGCGCCGGCGACGGCGCGATGCGGCCGCCGTGATGCCGGCCGTCGGCGTCGAGCAGATCGATGGTCAGTGCGGTACCCACGCCGACCACCAGCCAGGCGCCGTTGCGCGCATGCGCGGCCAGCAACGCCAGGAAACGATCGACGCCCAGCTTGCCCGGATCGGCGTAGGCGATGCGCAGGCCGGCGAATTCCGGCTGCGTGCCGACCGCGACGATGCGCGCGAAACGCGTCGACAGGGCTTGTTGCAGCATCGCGGACAGGGCCGGCGCTGCGACGCTGGAGAGATAGGCGGTATCGCCTTCGCGCGGCAGCGCCTGTTCGACCCGCGCGGCGAAATCGCCGTTGTCGTGCGCCACGGCGACGACGTCGCCCGCCATGCCGCCGTCGTGCAGCGGCGCGAGTTTCAGGCGCGTGTTGCCGAGGTCGAACAGCCAGTCGCGACTCATCGTGCGGCCCCGCCATCGCTCGCCGATGGGCGCGCCCTCACGCTGACCTCGCCGGAATGGAAGCTGCGTTCGCCATCGCGCAAGCGTACCCGCAGCGCACCGTCCTCGGCGATACCGAGCGCGGTGCCATCGTGGACGGCATCGCCGACCTGCACCATCACGGCGCGCCCGGCCAGCGCATCGTGCGCGGCGTAGCGCGGCAGGAACGGCGCCAGGCCTTCGGCGTCGAAACGGTCCAGCGCCGGCAGCAGATGCGTCAGCAGCTCGGCGGCGAGCGCATTGCGCGAAGTGGCTGTCGAATCGCCGTCGATCGCGGTCAGGTCGATCCAGGGCTGGTCGATGGTTTGCGCACTGGCCGCAGGCATCCGCACATTCAGGCCGATCCCGATCACTGCGCGCACCGGCCCTGCATGCTCGCCGCCGCCTTCGATCAGGATGCCGCCGAGTTTGAGCGCGCCGACCAGCAGGTCGTTCGGCCATTTCAGGCGCACGTCGCGGTATCCGAGCGTGTGCAGCGCGTCGGCGACGGCCACGCCGGCCACCAGGCTGAGGCCGCCCAGACGCGCCAGGCCGCCGCTGAAATGGCGCGACAGCGACAGATACAGATTCGCGGCCAGCGGCGACGCCCAGGCGCGGCCGCGGCGGCCGCGGCCGCCGGTCTGGCGTTCGGCCAGCAGCACCGCGCTGCCCTGCGCGGGGGTGACGCGGCGGAGCAACTCGGAATTGCTGGAATCGATGCTCCAGGCCACTTCCAGCGACGCGATGCGCGCGCGCTGCGCGGGCGCGATGCGCGCGAGGATGATCTGCGCATCGAGCAGCTGCAGCGGCTGCGCCAACGCATAGCCGCGCCCGGCCTGCGCGTCGATCGCGACGCCGGCCTCGCGCAAGGCCTGCACTTTTTTCCAGATTGCGGCACGGGTGAGCCCGGAGGCTTCGGCCAGCGCATCGCCGGAAGCCGGGCCGGCGATCAGGCGCGCCAGTAATTGCCGATCGTTCATCGCCGGCCGCGCCAGATGCGGTGCAACACACGTGCGCGCTCCATGCGCGCCTCGCCGCCGGCGCGGATGCGCATCAGGTTGTCGCGGTGCGTGTACAGCAGGAACAGCGCGGCCGCGGTAACGAATATCCAGCGCGGCAGGCCCGCATCCACCCACCATGCGAACAGCGGCAGGCTGAATCCGGCGATCACCGTGGCCAGCCCCGCGTAACCGCTCGACAACAATGCGATCGTCCACACCGCGAGCATGCCCGGCAATACCCACGGCCACATCACCAGCAAGGCGCCGATCAGCGTGGCCGCGCCCTTGCCGCCGCGGAAGCCGTGCCATATCGGCCAGACGTGGCCGAGCATCGCCGCAAAGGCGCAACCATAACCGAGCGTGGCGACATCGAACGGACCATCGGGCGAACCGAAGAAACGCCCGAGACCGGTCGCCAGCACGCCCTTGCCGACATCGATCGCGAGCACGCCCAGCGCGAAGCCATAACCCTGCGTGCGCAACGCATTGGCGCCGCCGGCGTGACCGCTGCCCTGTTCGCGGATATCGATGCCGCGCAGCCGGCCAAGCACGACCCCGCCGGAAATCGAACCCAGCAGGTACGCCGCGATCAGCACTAGCATCGGTATGAGTTGCGCAAGCATGCGGTCGGGCGTGGCTCGGGGCGTCTGAAGGCGGCGGGAAAGTCTGGCGGAAAGCGCCGATCAATCATGTTGCGATGCAACATGCAACCTTCTGCACCCTCCCCGCATCCAAGGTATAGTCCGCAATGCGATTGGCCGTTTCGGTGGCCAGTCGGCGCCCATCCTGGAAACCGCCGTCATGGTCCGACTCTCCCTTGCTGTGCTGCTGACCTGCCTGTGCGCAGGCGTTTCCGCAGGCGAAGTGCGCATGCAGAGCCCCAATGGCGAGACCGGCACCTGTCCGGAAGCCGAGGCTCCGGCCACCGCGGCCGCTCCCAAGGCGGCTCCGACGACGGCGCCGGTACGCGCCAAGCCGGCGGCCAAGCCCGCCACCACCCAAGGCGGCGGTGGCGATGCCACGGTCCGCGGCCAGGGTCCGCGCTGGCACAGCTTCCTGCCCGGCATGTTCCGCTGACCGGCGGCCATCCGGCCGCCGATGCGCAAATTACTGCAACGCCTGCGGCCTGCGCCGCCCGAACTCGATGCCGCACTCTGGGACGCCGTCCGCGCGACCGCGCCATGGATAGGCGCGCTCGACGATGACCGCGCCGCGCGCCTGCGTGCGCTGACCGCGCGCTTCCTGCAGCAGAAAACCATTACCCCGCTCGCCGGGCTGACGCTGGATCCGGCGCAACGCGCGCTGCTCGCCGCGCTGTGCTGCCTGCCGCTGCTCGAATTCGGCGCCGAAGGGCTGCATGGCTGGTCGCAACTGCTGGTGTATCCGGAAGCGTTCCGGGTCAACCGCACGCATACCGATGCCGCCGGCGTGATGCACGAGTGGGACGACGAACTGATCGGCGAAGCCTGGGAAGCCGGTCCGGTGATCCTGTCCTGGGCCGACGTGCAGGCCGACCTGTCAGAACCGGACGCCGGCTTCTGCGTCGCCGCGCACGAGATCGCGCACAAGCTCGACGCGCTGGACGGTTTGCTGGACGGCACGCCGCCGCTGCCGCGCGACTGGCAACGGCAATGGGCGCGCGATTTCCAGGCCGCCTACGATGCGCTGTGCGCGCAGGTCGATGCCGGGCACGAAACCGCCATCGACGACTACGCGGCCGAAGCGCCGGAGGAATTCTTCGCGGTCGCCAGCGAATATCACTTCTCGGCGCCGGAAATATTGCGCGAGGCGATGCCTGCCGTCGCCGAACATCTGGCGCGGTTCTACGGGCCGTCGCCTTTCGCCAAGGTTTCGTAGCGGCGGCTCTTCGTAGGAGCGGCTTCAGCCGCGAGCTTTTCCACGGCGTCGAACCTGTCCAAAGAGCTCGCGGCTGAAGCCGCTCCTACGAAAAGCGCCAGCCGAAAAGCTACAGCCCCGGCGGCAGCTTGATCTCGAAGCGCGCACCGCCCAGTTCCGGCGATGCGGTGACTTCCAGCTCGCCGCGATAGCCGTGCACGATGTCCTGCACGATCGCCAGGCCGATGCCGTGGCCCTGCACGCGCTCGTCGCCGCGCACGCCGCGTTGCAGCAGTTGCGCGACGCGTTCGGGCGGAATGCCCGGGCCGTCGTCGTCGACCGCCAGCAACAGGCCGGGACGGCGATTGGTGGTGGCCGGGCCGCGGTGCGCGGTCAGCAGCACCCGCTTGGTCGCCCACTTGAAAGCGTTCTCCAGCAGGTTGCCCAGCAACTCCTGCAGATCGCCCGGTTCGCCGTGGAAACGCGCCTGCGGTTCGATATCGAATTCGCAGACCACGCCCTTGCTGGAATAGATCTTTTCCAGCCCGCGCACGATCTGCTCGGCGTGCGACTCGATCTCGATCGGCGCGGCGAACAGCGTATGGCCGCTCGATGCGGCGCGCGCCAGCTGGTACGAGACCAGGCTGTTCATGCGCCGCAGCTGGATATCCACCTCCTCGCGCAGTTCGCCGGCCGGCGCGCCGGCGTCGAGCCGCGTACGCAGCACCGCCAGCGGCGTTTTCAGGCTGTGCGCCAGGTCGGCCAGCGTATTGCGCTGCCGGTCGAGGTTTTCGCGTTCGCTTTCGATGAAGGCGTTGATGCTGTCGGTCAGCGGCTCGAGTTCGCGCGGATGGCGTTCGGTCATGCGCATGGCCGTACCGCGCTGCACGCGCTTGAGCTCGGCGATCACGCGCCGCAGCGGCCACAGGCTCCAGCGCAGCACCACCAGCTGCAACAGCAGCAGCACCGCGCCGCCGATGCTCAGGTAACCCCACAGCGCGCGCCGGAACACGGTGATCTGCGCCTGCAGCTGGCGCGTATCCTCCATCACGTAGATCGTGTACGGGAATTCCGCGGCGGTGGAGCGCTCCGGCCAGACGAAGCCCTTGCCGTAGCGATAGACCATGCTCGGCTCGTCGTTGATCTGGGTGATCGGGATCGGGCCTTCGAAGCTGGTCTCGCCCGGCGTCAGCATGCTGGAGTCGGGCAGGCTCGGCCCCTGCCCCGACATCGAAGTCCAGGACGGCGCGTCGCGCAGCACGATCTGCGCATACAGGCCGCTGCCGGGACGATCGAAGCGCGGGTCCGGCGGGATATCGGGCGGGATGATGCCGCCGGCCACGTCGAAATCCGTGTCGGCGGCATAGGCCAGCGTGAAGCTTTCCAGGCGCTGGCGCAGATTGCTCTCTGCGGTATCGACGAAGGCGCGATCCAGCGCGTAACCGATCAGCGCCAGAAATGCGATCAGGCCCAGGCTCGCCGCCAGCAATTGGCGCGTGGCCAGCGAGCGCGGTCGCCAGACTTCAGCCACGGTGGGAGCTCGGTGCGGGAGGTAGCGTCATCGGCATCGTCGGTTACTGTGCGGTGCCTGCGGTGTCGCCGGCAATCCGGCATGCCGCCTGTGCGGTGCGCGACGGATCGCGCGCGACCGGACCGGTCATCGGCGAGCGTGCGCTCAGCCTTCGTTGGTGCGCGCGATCGCGAACCGGTAGCCGCGGCCGCGCACGGTCTCGATCGGCTTCAACGCGCCGTCCGGATCCAGCTTCTTGCGCAGGCGGCCGATGAAGACCTCGAGCACGTTGGAATCGCGGTCGAAATCCTGCTGGTAGATGTGCTCGGTCAGGTCGGCCTTCGACACCAATTCGCCGGCATGCATCATCAGGTATTCGAGCACCTTGTACTCGTAGCTGGTCAGGTCGACATTGCCGCCGTTGACGCTGACCGTCTGCGCGGCGAGATCCAGCGTGACCGGGCCGCATTCCAGCGTCAGTTCCTCGACATGGAAGGGCTTGACCAGGTAGTCGTCGGCGCCGTGCTTGAGGCCGTCGACCTTGTCCTGCCAGCTGGAGCGCGCGGTGAGGATCAGCACCGGAAACTGCTTGCCTTCGTCGCGCAAGGCCTTGATCAGCTCCATGCCCGACATCTTCGGCAGGCCGAGATCGATGATGCCCACATCGAACGGCACTTCGCGGCCCATGTACAGGCCTTCTTCGCCGTCTTGCGCGGCGTCCACCGCATAGCCTTCGCGCTTCAGGCGCGCGGCCAGGGTTTCGCGCAACGGGGCTTCGTCTTCGACGAGCAGGATTCTCATCAGCGAACTCCAAGAAAAAAGATGGCCGGTAGCGACCGGAAATAAGAAATTTCTGACGGACTAAAGATTGGGCTTGTCGTCGTCATCGCGGCGTGTACGGGCATCGCCGCCGCGTCCGCGCTGGGCGGGGTCGTCGACGTAAACGCGCACGCGGCCTTTGTCATCGACCACCTTCACGCGATTGAGCTCGCGGCCATCGTACTGGAGACGCTCTGCGCTGAGTACCTGGCCGCGGGTCTCGCGCTCGACCCTGCGCACGGAATCCGACAGTTCCGAGCGGCGGCGGACGCGATCGTTCTGGCCGCGGCTCGGGTCCTGATCCTGATGGCTGCGAACCTGCGGATTCGGCGGCGGCGGCGGCGCGGACTGGGCAGACGCAAGCCCTGCCGCGCCTCCGGTGAGGGCGACCAGCACGGCCAGCAGCAGGGGACGGCACAGCAGCGACATCGCGATCTCGCAGTCAATCCTGGACAGGGGAAACGGGCCGGACGGCCCAGTCGGGAATTGATTCTCGAAAGTGGGCGGTGAATCCGTCCTTAACTTTTGCGCCAGCAGCAGGGTGGGGTTCAGTCCCAAGGCCGGCGACGGCCTCAAAACAGCTCCGCCACACAGCAGCGCAGCGAGCCGCCGGCGGACTCTATCGCCTGCAGATCAGCGCTTTGCGGGCTGAAACCGGCCTCGGCCAGCGCCGCGCGATCGGCCGGCGCCAGCGAGCCTTCAGCGCGGGCGCTCATCCACACCGCAGAGCCCGACAGGGCGATGGCATTGCCGGCAAAGTCGGCCTTTTGCGCAGCCGACAGCCGGATCGCGTGCGGCGCGTAGACGGCCGCGATGGCATCGACCACCGCGGGATCGGCGAACCCGTCGCCGCAGATGAGCACCGCCCGGCCGGCCAGCACCGCCAGCACGACGTTGCTGTGGTACTCGCCCGGCGCCAGGTCGAACAGCAGGGTCGCGCGCAGGCCGAAAGCATCGTGCATCAGCCGCGCGCCGGCCTCGTCGCAGCGTTCCGACAGGCCGCAGTAGCCCAGCCCGCGGGCGCGATCGATCACCAGCGCACCGGTCAGCTCGCAAGGATGCGGCTGATGCGACAGATCGGTTTCGGCATAACCGAGCACGTCGCGGAACCAGCCGCGGATGTCGTCGCGTTCGGCTTCGCGTTGGCGCACCGGGTGGCGCATGCGGCCGACGATCAGGCGGCCCGGCGCGGTGGCGAACACATTGTTGGGGAACAGCGCATCGGGCGCGTCGGGATCGCCGGGGAAACACACCGTCGGCAGGCTGCGCGACAAGGCGCGCTGCAGTTCGCGGTGCTCGGCCGAAGCGCGGACGGCGTCGAACGCGGCCGCGTCGGCCATATAGCGGTTGTCGCCGGCGGATTGCTCGGCGCGCGCGAAGCCGTCCGGCGCGACCAGGAACGCCGCCTTCGCGGTCGCCGGACCGAAGTCGGGCGCGCAGCCGCGCGCGAATGCGAGGAAGGCGGCGGTGTCGCGCGTGATCATGGCCGTCGGCTCAAGCGGCGATGCGCGATTGCGCATCGGTGACCGCGATGGCGCGTTCGACCAGCGACCAGTCGGCATCGGCGCGATGCGCGCCTTCGCTGAGGATCTGCCGGAACGCGCGGCCACCGGGCTGGCCATGGAACAGGCCCAGGATATGGCGGGTGATGTGCTTGAGCGCGACGCCGCGGCCGAGTTGCGCTTCGACATGGGGCTGCATCGAGCGCAGCAGCTCGGCGCGCGTGCGCAGCTCGCCGCCGAACCAGGCGACATCGAGCCGGTGCAACAGATAGGGGTCGTGATAGGCGGCGCGGCCGAGCATGGCGCCGTCGGCGTGCGCCAGGTGCGCGGTGGCTTCCTCCTGCGTGGCGATGCCGCCGTTGACGATTACGGTCAGCGCCGGCCGCTCGCGCTTGAGCGCGTACGCCCAGTCGTAGCGCAGCGGCGGCACTTCGCGGTTCTCTTTCGGCGACAGCCCTTTCAGCCAGGCGTTGCGCGCATGCACGACGAACGTGCGGCAGCCGGCGCCGGCGACCTGGTCGATGAAGGCGAGGAAGTGGCCGTAATCGTGATCGTCGTCGACGCCGAGACGGCATTTGACCGTCACCGGCACATTCCGTGCGGAAGACGCGCAAGCCTGGATCATCGCCGCCACACCGTCCGCGACCAGCCCCGGCTCGCGCATCAGGCAGGCGCCGAAGCGCCCGGCCTGCACGCGGTCGGACGGACAGCCGACGTTGAGATTGATCTCGTCGAAGCCATGCTCGGCGCCGATCGTCGCCGCCTGCGCCAGCAGCGCCGGCTCGCTGCCGCCCAGCTGCAACGCGACCGGATGCTCGACCGGATCCAGCGCCAGCAGCCTGCCGCGATCGCCATGCAGCACCGCATTGGCATGCACCATTTCGCTGTAGAGCCGGGCATGCGGCGCCAGCAGGCGGTGGAAGACGCGGCAATGGCTGTCGGTCCAGTCCATCATCGGAGCGACGGACAGGCGCAGTTGCGGCAATGCGATGGCGGGCGAGACGGGCATCGCTGCGGATTGTAAGGGCTCGCGGCCGAACGGCGGCTTGCCTGGCTTGCGTGCATCCCTCTACAGCGGAAGCAAATCGCCATGCGATTCCCGGCCCTCGCTTGTGCGAGGGCGCCGCAGCCCCGCTTCCCGGGAGCAGCAGCAGTCCGTCGCCGTAGATGCGTCCCAGGCATATGCCTATGCCACTTAATCCTTTCCGCTGCGCATGGCGCGGGCCTAACGTCCACCTTCCGCCCATCCTTCGGCATCCGCCACGATGTCCTCGCCCGCTCCAACGCTGTCCGCGATGCCCTTGTCCGAGGACAAGGCAGCGCTGCTGGCGCGGCTCACCGACGGACTGGACAGCGAAAACCTGTGGTGGCTGTCCGGTTACGCGGCGGGCATGGCGCGCGCCGGGGCTGGTCCGGCACGCGTGCTGCACCTGAGCGCACAGCCCGCCGTGCAGGCGGAAGCGGCGCCGGCGGTGCAGCTGACCATCGTCTACGGCAGCCAGACCGGCAACGCCAGACGTCTGGCCGAAACGCTGGCGCAACAGGCGCAGCAGGCCGGCATCCCCGTGCGCCTGTTGCGCGCCGATGCTTATCCCGCGCTTGAACTGAAGCACGAACGCTATCTTTACCTGGTCGTCAGTACGCAGGGCGATGGCGATCCGCCGGACGATGCGCGCGGCCTGGTCGAGTTCATCGCCGGCAAGCGCGCGCCGGCCCTGAAGCAGCTCAAGTACGCGGTGCTCGGGCTCGGCGATTCCAGCTATCCGCAGTTCTGCGCCATCGCCGGCAAGCTCGACGAACGGCTGGCCGAACTCGGCGCCACCCGCCTGCTGGAACGCGGCGAAGCCGATCTGGATATCGAGACCATCGCCACGCCCTGGCTGACCCGGGCGCTGGGCGTGGCCGGCGACGCATTGAAGGCATCGGCGCCGCTCGCGACCGTGACGCCGTTGCGCGTGGCCGCCGCCAGCAGCAGCCGCGAGCAACCGTTCGCCGCCGAGTTGCTGGCCAACCAGCGCATCACCCTCGGCGGCGACAAGGACATCCGCCATATCGAACTCTCGCTGGCCGATTCGGGCCTGCGCTACGAGCCCGGCGATGCGCTCGGCATCTGGCCGCGCAATCCGCCGGCGCTGGTGGAAGCGGTGCTCGAGCAGCTGGCACTGGATGGCGACAGCGCCGTGACGCATGCCGGGCTGTCGCTGCCATTGCGCACCTGGCTCAGCGGCAAACGCGAGCTGACCCGGCTGGCGCGGCCGTTCGTCGCCAGCCATGCCGCCCGCAACGGCAGCACGGAACTTCAACAGTTGCTCGCCAAGGACAACGCGCCGTCGTTCGGCCGCTGGCTGGAGGGCCGGCAGGTCATCGACCTGCTGCGTCAGCATCGCGCCGACTGGACCGGCGAGGCGCTGGTCGATGCCCTGCGGCCGCTGGCGCCGCGACTGTATTCGATCGCCTCCAGCCAGAAGGCCGTCGGCGACGAAGCGCACCTGACCGTGGCCCATGTGCAATACGCGGACGCCGATGGCGAGATCCGTTGCGGCGCCGCCTCGCATCTGCTCGCGACGAGCGAGGAAGGCGCCACGCTGCCGGTCTTCATCGAGCGCAACGAACGCTTCCGCCTGCCTGCCGACGCCGGCCGCGACGTGATCATGATCGGCCCCGGCACCGGCGTCGCGCCGTTCCGCGGCTTCGTCCAGGAGCGCACCGCGATCGCCGCCGGCGGCCGCCACTGGCTGTTCTTCGGCAATCCGCATTTCCGCAGCGACTTCCTGTACCAGCTCGAGTGGCAGCGCGCGTTGAAGTCGGGGCAGTTGCATCGCCTCGACCTCGCTTTCTCGCGCGATCCGGTCCCCGTGGAAAGCCCGCACAAGGATGTGCGGGCCGCTTCTGCAGCACCGCGCAAGACCTATGTTCAGCAGCGCCTGCGCGAGCGCGGCCGCGACCTGTACGACTGGCTCGAAGGCGGCGCGCATGTTTACGTCTGCGGCGCGATCGCGATGGGCAAGGACGTGCACGCGGCGTTGCGCGATGCGGTCGCCGAGCACCGCGGCACCGACGTGGAAGATGCCGAAGCTTACCTCGATGCGCTGCAGCGGCAGGGCCGCTACGCGCGGGACGTGTACTGATGAGCGCGGACGTCGAAGACATCAAGAAGGACAGCCGGCGGCTGCGCGGCTCGCTGCTCGAGAGCCTCGCCGACCCGGTCACCGGCGCGCTGCGCGAAGACGACCAGACCCTGATCAAGTACCACGGCAGCTACCAGCAGGACGACCGCGACCTGCGCGAACGGCGACGCCTGGCGAAACTCGAGCCGGCCTACAGCTTCATGATCCGCACGCGCACGCCCGGCGGCGTGGTGACGCCTGCGCAGTGGCTGAAGCTCGACGCCATCGCCACCGGCTTCGCCGAACGCGGGCTGCGCATCACCACGCGCCAGGCCTTCCAGTTCCATGGCGTGATCAAGACCGAGCTCAAGGCTACGCTGCAGGCGATCAACGCCGCGCTGATCGATACGCTGGCCGCCTGCGGCGACGTCAACCGCAATGTGGTGGTGGCGGCCAATCCGCTGCAGTCGCGCCTTCACGCCGCGGTCTACGCGCAGGCCGCCGCCGTATCGGCGCACCTGCTGCCCGGCAGCCGCGCCTATTACGAAATCTGGCTGGACGAGGAGCGCGTCGCCGGCAGCGGCGAGGAGGCCGAACCGATCTACGGCAGCACCTACCTGCCGCGCAAGTTCAAGATCGGTTTCGCGATCCCGCCATACAACGACATCGACGTGTTCGCGCAGGACCTCGGCTTCATCGCCATCGTCGAAGGCGGCGAACTGTGCGGCTATAACGTCAGCGTCGGCGGCGGCATGGGCGCCAGCCACGGCGACCCGGAAACCTATCCGCGGCTGGGCGACGTGATCGGTTTCGCTACGCCGGAACAGGTGATCGCCGTCGCCGAAGCCGTGGTCACCGCGCAGCGCGACCACGGCAACCGCGAGGTGCGCAAGCGCGCGCGGCTCAAGTACACCATCGACGATCGCGGCCTGGCCTGGTTCAAGTCCGAAGTCGAACGCCGCGCCGGATTCCCTCTCCCACCGGCGCGGCCGTTCGCCTTCCTCCACAACGGCGACCGCTTCGGCTGGGTCGAGGGCGAGGATGGTCGCGCGCATCTCACGCTGCGCATCCCGGCCGGCCGCATCGTCGATGGCGCGCTCGATGGCCGCGGTGACGACGTGCGCCATCTCAGCGGCCTGCGCGAAATCGCGACCTTGCTTGCCGGACAACGCGATGTCGCCGAACTGCGCATGACGCCGAACCAGAACCTGGTGATCGCAGGCATCGGCGCATCGCTGCGCCCGCGCATCGATGCGCTGATCGCGGAATACGGCCTGGACGGCTATCGCAGCGCCAGCCCGCTGCGGCAGCGCGCGCTCGCCTGCGTGGCGCTGCCGACCTGCGGCCTGGCGATGGCGGAAGCCGAGCGCTACCTGCCCGACTTCGTTGCCCGCGTCGAAACGCTGCTGGCGCGGCACGGCATCGCCGATGCGCCGATCCACCTGCGCATCAGCGGCTGCCCCAACGGTTGCTCGCGGCCTTATCTGGGCGAGATCGCGCTGGTCGGCAAGGCGCCCGGCCGCTACAACCTGATGCTCGGCGCCGATCATCGCGGCCAGCGCCTCAACGCCCTGTATCGCGAGAACATCGACGAAACCGCGATCCTGGCCGCGCTCGATCCCTTGCTCGCCGACTACGCGGGCCAGCGCGGGCACGACGAAGGCTTCGGCGATTTCCTGGTGCGCAAGGCCATCGTCGTCGTTCCCGGCCACCATGCCCGAAAAAGCATTGCCATCGCGAACATTCCCATCGAGGCTTCCGCATGACCGCGCCGCCCGACCCGATCACCGCCGCCGAATCCGCGCAGGCGCTGGCCGAACTCAACCGCTGGTTGTCGCAACGCAGTGCCGAAGAACGCATCGCGTGGGCGCTGGAGAACACCGCAGGCCAGCATGCGCTATCGTCGAGTTTCGGCGCGCAGTCGGCGGTGTCGCTGCATCTGGCCACGCGGCAGCAAGCCGGCATTCCGGTGATCCTGGTCGACACCGGCTATCTGTTTCCGGAAACCTACCGCTTCATCGATACGCTCAGCGAGCGGTTGGCGCTCAATCTCAAGGTCTACCGCCCGCAGATCGGCATCGCCTGGATGGAGGCGCGGCTGGGCCGCATCTGGGAACAGGGCGTCGACGGCATCGACCGCTACAACCGCCTGCGCAAGGTCGAGCCGATGCAGCGCGCACTGAGGGAACTGGGCGTGCGCACCTGGATCGCCGGCCTGCGCCGCAGCCAGTCGCGCAGCCGCGCCGGCATCGATTTCGTCGAACTGCGCGATGGCCGCTGGAAACTGCATCCGCTCGCCGACTGGAGCGATCGCGATGTCTGGGATTACCTGCAGCAGCACGACCTGCCCTATCACCCGCTGTGGCACGACGGTTATGTCTCGATCGGCGATGTACACACCACGCGCCGGCTCGAGCCCGGCATGAGCGAAGAAGACACGCGTTACTTCGGCCTCAAGCGCGAATGCGGTCTGCACTTCGACGATGGCATTGCCGCATAACCGCTTTGCGGAGCAGAGCTCGCTCCGCTGCTCTTAGCCTTCGTAGGTGCGAATTCATTCGCACGCTCTTGGTTGATGTCGAGAAAGCGTGCGAATGAATTCGCACCTACAGGAAGCAGCGGAGCAAGCTCCGCTCTACAAACCTCACACCGTGATCGGCGGGCTCAACTCGACCCAATGCGGCGGCGTCGGCCAATCCGGCGACTGGTTGCCCTCCAGCACGCGGCGCAGATCGCGGCGATCGAGTTGCGGCGCCAGGCCGTGCAACAAGGCCAGCGCGTAGTCGCGCAGCACGCGGCCGCGCGGGATCACTGCCCAGGTGATGCATTCCGGCAAGGCTGTCGGCGCGGGCAGCACCTGCAGGTCGGCATCCTCGCGCGTGCCCACCGCCATCTCCGCCAGCAGGCCGGCGCCGAGGCCGGCGCGCACATAGGTCTTGATCAGATTGGCGTCGCGCGCCGTCATCGCAATCTGCGGCTGCACGCCTTCGCCGGCGAAGGTGCGCTGCAACGACGAGTCGGGCTGGTTGGAAGATTCGTAGCTGATCAGCGGGTGCGCCGCCAGTTCGGCCAAGGTCGGTGCGCGGGCGAGCGACGCCAAGGCATGCGTGCGCGGCACCAGCAACAGGCGACGCCAGCGGAACAGCGGCACGGCCAGTCCGCCCGGAGGTTCGGCGCCGGCCGTGCTGATCAGGGCGAGATCGGCATCCCCGCGCGCGAGCCGTTGCAGCACTTCGCCATCGGCGGCCGCCTGCAGGTCGACGCTGACCTGCGGGAACTCGCGCTTGATCGCCGCGATCAGCGGCGGCAGCACGTAACGGGCCTGGGTGTGCGTGGTCGCCAGCACCAGGCGCCCGACGTGTTCGCCGCGTTCGTTGGCGGCATAGGCGCGGATGTTGCCGGCCTCGTCGAGGATGCGGCGCGCATGGCTCAGCACGCGTTCGCCGGCGGGCGCTATGCCCTCCAGGCTGCGTCCCTTGCGTACGAACAGGTGGAAGCCGAGTTCGTCCTCGAGCTGCTTGAGCTGCTTGGACAGGCCGGGCTGGGTGGCGTGCACACGCTCGGCGGCGAGCGTGATGTTGAGGCCGGAGTCAGCGATGGCGACGAGATAGCGGAGTTGCGTGAGAGTCATGACAGTAGGGTCCTGGCAATAGCGATGCGTGGCGGCGGGCAATGTTTGCGCCGCGACAACACATCGGGATCGGATCGCCGGAACCGGTCATGATTTTACTTATCTCTCTATCCGGATATAAGGATGAACATAACGCGGCCCCTGCGGCTTGTCCAGCGGTTTGTGCGGCTTATGCCCAATGCGCATGAGCACAGGTGATGGCGCCATTTCCCCGGAGCCGCCCGGCGTCCTAGCGTCATTGCCATGTCCGAACATGCCACCGCCCCTGCCCTGTATCCCCTGTTCGCCAACCTGCACGGCCGCACCGTGCTGGTGGTCGGCGGCGGCGGCGTGGCCCGGCGCAAGGCGTTGGCGCTCCTGGAAGCCGGCGCACGGGTCGTGGTCGGGGCGTTGCGGCTGGAACCGGCGCTGGCGGGTCTGGCCGCGACAGGCCGCATCGAATTTCGCGAAAGCGCCTTCGACCCGGCCTGGCTCGACGATGCCTGGCTCGCGATCGCCGCTACCGACGACGCGGCGACCAACCGTGCCGTCGCAGCCGCCGGCGAAGCGCGCCGCGTATGGATCAACGTGGTCGACGACGCCGAGCTGTCCGCTTTCCACGTGCCTGCGCGCATCGAGCGCGGACCGTTGCAGGTGGCGATCTCGAGCGGCGGCGGTGCACCGATGCTGGCGCGTCACCTGCGCGCGACGCTGGAGACGCAACTCGATGCATCGCTCGGCGCGCTGGCCGGATTGCTGAGCCGCGAGCGGGATCGCATCCGCCAGACCTTTCCCGATGTCGCGCAACGCCGTCGCTTCTTCGATCGCCTGCTGGCGGGTCCGGTGCCACGGCTGCTGCGCCAGCAGCGCACGCGACGCGCGCAGCAGAGCTTCGACGCGGCGCTGTCCGCGAAAACGAAACAGGCGCCGTCCGGATCGGTAGTGCTGGTCGGCGCGGGCCCCGGCGATCCGGGCCTGCTCACGCTGCGCGGCCTGCGCGCGCTCAACGAAGCTGATGTGATCCTGTACGACCGCCTGGTCAGCGATTCAGTGCTGCGCCTGGCGCGGCGCGACGCCGAGCGCATCGAAGTCGGCAAGCAGGCCGGCGATCACGGCATCACCCAGCAGGGCATCCATGCGCTGATGGTAGAACATGCGCGCGCCGGCAAGCGCGTGGTGCGGTTGAAGGGCGGCGATCCGTTCGTGTTCGGTCGCGGCGGCGAGGAGCTGGAGGTCCTGCGCGCGCACGGCATCGATTACGAGGTCGTGCCCGGCATCACCGCGGCATTAGCCTGCGCCGCGTACGCCGGCATTCCGCTGACGCACCGCGATCGCGCGCAGTCGCTGCGCCTGGTCACCGCGCACCGCAAGGATTCGCTCGACGCGACCGACTGGCGATCGCTGGCGCAGGAGCGGCAGACGTTGGCGGTGTACATGGGCGTCGCCATGCTCGATACGCTGCAATCGCAGCTGCTCGCGCATGGCCGTTCGCCGGATACGCCGTTCGCATTGATCGAGAATGGATCGCGTGCGGAGCAACGCGTGATCGCCGGTCCGCTGTCGGAACTCGTCGAACTGGCTCGCATCCATGATGCTAAATCGCCTTCGCTGCTGATCGTTGGCGAAGTTGCGGCGCTCGCCCGGGAACTGCACTGGTTCGGCGGTGCACCCTTGCGATCGATCTCTTCTAATTTGCTGGAGAAGGCCGCATGAAAATGCTGCAGGCCTCCCCCGTCCCGTCATCCCAGCGAAAGCTGGGACCCATTCTGCTGTCGCGCCAAATGCAACTGAAGCAAGATCAAGTTGGGTCCCAGCTTTCGCTGGGATGACGGGAAAACGACATTCGCACCCACGAGGTTCCCATGGCCCTTTACGACAGCATCCTCGACACCATCGGCAACACGCCCATCGTCAAGCTGCACCGCTTGCCGCCGAAACACGTATCGCTTTATGCCAAGGTCGAATCCTTCAATCCCGGAGGCTCGGTCAAGGACCGGCTGGCGCTTGCGATCGTGCTCGACGCCGAGCGCAGCGGCGCGCTCAAGCGGGGCCAGACGATCGTGGAAGCCACTTCCGGCAACACCGGCGTCGCACTGGCGCTGGTCGCTGCCGCGCGCGGCTATCCGTTCGTGGCGGTGATGACCGAGACCTTCTCGATCGAGCGCCGCAAACTGATGCGCGCATATGGCGCCAAGGTGATCCTGACGCCCGCCGCCGAACGCGGCACCGGCATGGTGCGCAAGGCGGCGGAACTGGCGCAGGAACACGGCTGGTTCCTGGCGCGGCAATTCGAGAATCCCGCCAATCCGGCCTGGCACCGCAACACCACCGGCCCGGAAATCCTGCGCGACTTCGCCGGCAAGCGACTGGACTATTTCGTCAGCGGCTGGGGCACGGGCGGCACCCTGACCGGTGTCGGCCAGGTGTTGAAACTGGCCCGGCCCGAAGTGCGCATCGTCACTTGCGAACCTGCCGGCGCAGCGTTGCTGAGCGGCAAGCCATGGCAGCCGCACAAGATCCAGGGCTGGACGCCGGATTTCGTGCCCGCTGTGCTCGATCGCGGCATCGCCGACGAGATCCGCGCGATCGACGACATCGCCGCCCGCGATACCGCGCGCCGCCTGGCGGCCGAAGAAGGCCTGTTCGTCGGCATTTCCGCCGGCGCCACCGTGGCCGCGGCGCTGCAGGTCGCCGAGCAGGCGCCGCAGGGTTCGGTACTGCTGGCAACGCTGCCCGACACCGGGGAACGCTATCTGTCGACGTTCCTGTTCGAAGATGTCGCCGAGGGCTCGGACGATGCCTGGCTCGATGCGCTTGCTGCGCAATCGGCGGCGGCCTGATGCTCGCGGCGCGCGCCCGCTCCGGCTTTTCGTAGGAGCGGTTTCAGCCACGAGCTCTTGATCCTGCTTTCGCGGGCGCCGGTAAAAGCTCGCGGCTGAAGCCGCGCCTGCGAAAAGCATCGCAGGGGAAGTCGCGGGGTAAGCTCTGTCCTGCAAGCCATGCGTCAGCTCGGCTTGCCGGCATCCGATTGTCAAACGCTCTTTTTATGCATGGAGATATCGCCGTCATGACCCGACTCACTCCCTCGCGTTCGCGCCGCCTCGCCGGCCTCGCGCTGGCGATGGCTGCCTCGACGGCGCATGCGCAGTCGTCGCAGCCGCCCACCGTCGAGGAGCTCGCACGGCGCCTGCAGGCGATCGAGCAACGGCTGGGCACGGTACCGACCGATGCATCGACCGACGCTGCCACCGCATCGGATCTGGACCAACGACTGCGCGTGATCGAGCGCAAACTCGAACTGCAGGCCGAAGAAGCCACGGCCAAGGCCGCATCGACGCCGACGGTGACGCTGAGCGCCGCCAAGGGCCTGTCGGTGAAGTCGCCGCCGGCCGACGACGTCGAGGTCAAGTTCCGCGGCCTGGTGCAAGGCGACGGCCGCTTCTTCAGCGGCGATGAACAAAATCCGCAGAACGACACCTTCCTGCTGCGCCGTGTCGAGCCCACGATCGAAGGCAGCTGGGGCACGCTGGTCGGTTTCCGGCTCACCGCGCAGTTCGCGGGCGATAGCGCCACCATCAACGACGCCTACGTCGATCTCAAGTTCGACCCTCGCGCCACGCTGCGCATCGGCAAGACCAAGGTGCCGGTGGGCCTGGAACGGCTGCAATCGAGCAGCTCGCTCGCCATGGTGGAACTCGGCTTGCCCGGCGAGCTGGCACCCGGCCGCGACATCGGCGTGCAACTGCAGGGCGAGTTCGCGGGTTCGACGGTGAACTACGCGGTCGGCGCGTACAACGGCGCGGCCGACGGCCGCGATGGCGTCACCGTCAATCCCGACGAAGATTTCGAGATCGCCGCGCGCGTTTTCGTCGAACCGTGGAGGAACGCCGGCAACGCATTCTCGGGCCTGGGCTTCGGCATCGCCGGCAGCAGCGGCGACAAGCACGGCAGCGGCAACAACTTCCTGCCGCGCTATCGCACGCCGGGACAGGTGACATTCTTCAATTACCGGAATGCGGTCGTGGCCGACGGCGAGCACAGCCGCTGGTCGCCGCAGGCCTACTACTATCGCAATGCCTTCGGCCTGCTCGCCGAATACATCAGCTCCGAGCAGGAAGTGCTGCTGCCGGACAGCGGCGCGCGCGATGCGCTGGACCATCGCGCCTGGCAGCTCGCCGCGGGCTGGGTGCTGACCGGCGAAGACGCCAGTTACAAGGGCGTGGTCAAGCCTAACCAGCCTTTTACATTGGGTAGTGCAGGCTGGGGCGCGTTGGAACTGGTGGCGCGCTACGGCAAGCTCGACATCGACGACGACGCCTTCCCGCGTTTCGCCGATCCGGCCGCAGTCGCAACCGAAGCCAGCAGCTGGGGTCTGGGCCTCAACTGGTACCTCACCGGCAACTTCAAGCTGGTCGCCAACTACACGCAAACCCAATTCGAAGGCGGCGCAGCGGCAGGCGCCGACCGCGAAGACGAAAAAGCCTTTTTCACCCGCGCGCAGTTTTCCTTTTGACAACCGGCGAGACCCCACATGAAAACTTCCGCAATCCTGCTCGGCCTGACGCTCCTCGTTGCCGGCAACGCCGTCGCCAAGGACGTCGAGCTGCTTAACGTCTCCTACGACCCGACCCGCGAGCTGTACGCCGAGGTCAACGAAAAGTTCGCGGCGCAATGGAAACAGCAGACCGGCGAGACGCTGAAGATCCGCGCCTCGCATGGCGGTTCGGGCAAGCAGGCGCGCTCGGTGATCGACGGGCTCGAGGCCGACGTGGTCACGCTGGCGCTCGCCGCCGACATCGATGCGATCGCCAGCAATGGCAAACTGCTGCCGGCGGACTGGCAGACGCGATTGCCGCATAACAGCGCGCCGTACACCTCCACCATCGTTTTCCTGGTGCGCAAGGGCAACCCCAAGCAGATCCGCGACTGGGACGACCTGGTCAAACCGGGCGTCGACGTGATCACGCCCAACCCGAAGACTTCGGGCGGCGCGCGCTGGAACTATCTCGCCGCCTGGGCCTGGGCGTCGGTGCACTATCGCGAGGGCGGCAAGGTGGTCGATTTCCTGACCCGGCTGTTCAAGAACGTGCCGGTACTGGATACCGGCGCACGCGGTTCCACGACCACCTTCGTGGAACGCGGCATCGGCGATGTGCTGATCGCGTGGGAGAACGAAGCGCTGCTGGCGCAGGCCGAGCCGAGCAGCCGCGGCAAGTTCGAAATCGTCGTGCCGAGCCTGAGCATCAAGGCCGAGCCGCCGGTCGCCTGGGTCGACAAGAACGTCGCCAAGCACGGCACGCGCAAACAGGCCGAAGCGTACCTGCGCTTCTTGTATTCGCCGGAAGGCCAGCGCCTGGCCGCCAAGCATTTCTACCGTCCGGCGGAACCCGACAAAGTACCGGCGGCCGAACTGGCGCGCTTTCCGCAGGTGAAGCAGGTCACGATCGACAATGCATTCGGCGGCTGGAAAAAGGCGCAGGCCGAGCATTTCGCCGATGGCGGTTTCTTCGACAAGATCTACCAGCCCAAGTAAGGCATGAACGCGTACGCCCTACCCCTGCCTGCGATTCCCGCGCCACGCGGGCGGCGTCCGTTGCCTGGTTTCGGCATCAGTCTCGGCCTCGGCCTGGCCTGGCTGAGCCTGATCGTGCTGCTGCCACTGGCTGCCTTGGCGATCAAGGCGGCCGGGCTCGGTGCCGATGGCTGGTTACGCGCGATCCAGGACCCGCGCGTGCAGGCCTCGCTGAAGTTGAGTTTCAGCGCGGCGCTGATCGCCGCCTTGCTGGCGCTGGTCGCAGGCGCGTTGGTGGCCTGGGTCATCGTGCGTTATCGCTTCCCGGGCAGGCGACTGCTCGATGCGCTGGTCGACCTGCCGTTCGCGTTGCCGACCGCCGTCGCCGGCATCGCGCTCACCGCGATCTATTCGGCCAACGGCTGGATGGGACGCTGGCTGGAACCGGCGGGGTTCAAGATCGCGTACGCACCGGCTGGCATCGTCATCGCGCTGGTGTTCATCGGTTTGCCGTTCGCGGTGCGCACCGTGCAACCGGTGCTGGAAGCGCTGGGGCGCGAACAGGAAGAGGCGGCGGCTTCGCTCGGCGCCGGCCGCTTCACCACGCTGCGCCGGGTGATCCTGCCGGAGCTGCTGCCGGCGCTGCTGACCGGCTTCTCGCTGGCCTTCGCGCGCGGCCTGGGCGAATACGGCTCGGTGATCTTCATCGCCGGCAACCTGCCGTACAAGACCGAGATCGCGCCGCTGCTGATCACGATCCGGCTGGAGGAATACGACTACAACGGTGCGATCGCGATCGCCGCGCTGCTGCTGGCGGCATCGTTCGTCTGCCTGCTGGCGATCAATGCGATCCCGCTGCTGTTCGCGCACGAACGCCGGGAGCGACGCCGTGAGTGAACGAGACCAACTGCAGGGGCCGGCATGGCTGCGCTGGACGCTGATCGCGCTGGCGATCGTGGTGATGGCCCTGCTGGTGGTGATGCCGCTGCTGATGGTGCTGGGCGCCGCGTTCGGCGAAGGTTTCAAAACCTGGTTCGCCGCGTTGGTGGAACCCGACGCGCGTTCGGCGCTGCAACTGACGCTGTTCACCGCTGCGATCGTGATCCCGGTCAACGCGGTGTTCGGCCTGCTGGCCGCCTGGTCGCTGACGCGTTTCGAATTCCGCGGCAAGCAGGTGCTGCTGGCGCTGATCGATCTGCCGTTCGCGGTGTCGCCGGTGGTCGCCGGCCTGTGCCTGGTATTGCTATTCGGCTCCAGCGGCTGGTTCGCCGCATGGCTGGCCGAATACGACGTCAAGATCCTGTTCGCCCGCCCGGCCATCGTATTGGCCACCTTGTTCATCACCTTCCCGTTCGTGGTGCGCGAACTGATCCCGCTGATGCAGCAGCAGGGCAGCGACGAGGAACTCGCCGCACGTTCGCTGGGCGCCGGCGCCTGGACCATGTTCCGCCGCGTCACCCTGCCCAACATCAAGTGGGGCCTGCTCTACGGCATCCTTTTGTGCGGCGCGCGCGCGATGGGCGAATTCGGCGCGGTGTCGGTGGTGTCCGGCCACATCCGCGGCCTGACCAATACGCTGCCGCTGCATATCGAGATCCTCTACAACGAGTTCGACAGCACCGCCGCTTTCGCCGCGGCCTCGTTGCTGACCGGACTCGCGCTGATCACGTTGATCGTCAAGTTCTGGCTGGAGGCGCGCCATGGCGACGCCCTAGCCAAATCCCACAGGCGCCATTGATATGAACATCGAAAGAGCAACAGCGCCGCGGCTCGAAGGTCTGACGCCCGGGGCGCCGGCGACACCCATTCGCAGGCGCAGTTCCGAGACGGCGCGGAACGCCGAGTTCCCAGCCCCCTCGCCCGCTTCACCGACGATAGGTCATCATGTCCGCGTCACCCCGAGGCGCGGCATGGACCTGAAGATCCGCCAACTCAGCAAGCACTACGCCAGCGTGGCCGCGCTAGACGCGGTCGATCTCGACGTCGAGTCCGGCGAGCTGGTCGCGCTGCTCGGGCCATCGGGCTCGGGCAAGACCACGCTGCTGCGCGTGATCGCCGGCCTGCTGCATCCCGACAGCGGACGCGTGCTGTTCGGCGACGACGACGCGACGCGGCTGAGCCTGCGCGAGCGCAACGTCGGCTTCGTGTTCCAGCATTACGCGCTGTTCAAGCACATGACCGTGGCCGAGAACATCGCCTTCGGCCTGCGCAGCCGGCCGCGCCGCCGCCGCCCGGACAAGGCCGCGATCGCGCGCCGCGTCGACGAACTGCTGACGCTGATCCAGCTGCCCGAATTCGGCGGCCGCTATCCGGAGCAACTGTCCGGCGGCCAGAAACAGCGCGTCGCGCTCGCGCGCGCGCTGGCGATCGACCCGACCGTGCTGCTGCTCGACGAACCGTTCGGCGCGCTCGACGCCAAGGTCCGCGTCGAATTGCGCCGCTGGCTGCGGCGCCTGCACGAGCAGACCGGCCAGACCACACTGTTCGTCACCCACGACCAGGAAGAGGCGCTCGAGCTGGCCGATCGCGTGGTCGTGCTCAAAGACGGCCGCATCGAACAGGTCGGCACGCCGGACGAGATTTACCGCGAGCCCGCATCCGCCTACGTGTTCGATTTCATCGGCCGCGCCAACGTGCTCGGCGGCCGCATCGATGGCGGCCACTTCGTCGTCGATGGCCATGCGTTGCGCCTGCCGGCCGTTGCCGGCAACGATGGCGATGGCGATGCGCAGCTGTACGTGCGTCCGCACGATATCGCCGTGGTCGCCGAAGATGCCGGGCTGCGCGCCGAAGTCGTCGCCGTGCACCGGCGCGCCGACCGGATCACGCTGGAGTTGCGCGTCGAAGGCCATGCGAAGCCGTGGGAACTCGACTGGTCCGCCGCGTCGGACGCGGCGGTACCGGCCGCCGGCAGTGGGATCGGCCTGCAGCTGCAGCGCTATCGTATCTATCCGGCCCGCTCGGCCGACTAGAGGGTCGGCTTTCGGTCAGGGTCCCGTGGGCAGTTTGGCGAACATGTCCTGTATCACCTTGTCCACCATGACCTTGGTATGCGCCTGCGAGGAAGGCAAGGCGCCCGATGCCGTGGCGCGCCATACGCCACGCTTGGTGGACGTATCGAACAGGTCCACGACCATCGTGCCTGCGCGATAGGCGACCGCACGCGTGGTCATGGCGCCCATGCCTGCCGACCAGCCATAACCGCCGCCAGCGGCCGTGTACACGGCCTCGATGGTCTGCTTCTCGGCGGTGGCTACCTGCACGCGCACGGCGATGTCGCCATTCTCCGGCACGCGTTGCCAACCGCGCTGCTGCATTTGCGCGTCGATCGCACTGACGATGAATTGCGAACCTTCGGGGGTGGCGCCCTCGGGCTGGGCCAGCCACGAATAGGTCTTGTAGGCGCTGAATTTGGCTTCGGTGGAGACCTGGGTCTGGATGTCGGCCGACGACGCGCTATCGGCGGTGGTAGCGCAACCCGCCAGACTGGCGGCGAAAAGCAATCCGAGCACGAATCTCATCGCTGCATCTCCTCTGGTGTGGGAAACGGCGCAAGGCGGCGTTGCTGGACGCCACCCCCGCAGCATACCGGGTTACAACGCCATGCGATGCCTACGCCGGCCAAGCCGGGTGGACACTGCAAAACAATGCAGGAAGCCTCTCGCGAATGGCCGGAATCGTCGGCAGCCGCTGCCGCTGGCGATCAGGTCTCCGGCCCAGGCGGGCGCAATTTCGCATCGCGATGCAGCCACCGGTACAGCGCCGGCAGCACCAGCAGCGTCAGCAGCGTCGAGGACACGATGCCGCCGATCACCACCGTCGCCAGCGGGCGCTGCACTTCGGAGCCGGCGCCCACGTTGAGCGCCATCGGCAGGAAGCCCAGCGACGCGACCAAGGCCGTCATCAGCACCGGACGCAGGCGTCCCAACGCGCCATCGACGATGGCGTTGTCGAGCGGATCGCCCTGCTCGCGCAACTTGCGAACGAAGGCGATCATGACCAGGCCGTTGAGCACGGCGACACCGGACAGGGCAATGAATCCCACGCCGGCGGAAATCGACAATGGAATCCCGCGCAGCGCCAGCGCGATCACACCGCCTGTCAGCGCCAGCGGCACGCCGCTGAACACGATGATCGCGTCCCTGGCCGATCCGAACGCCCAGAACAACAGCGCGAAGATGATCGCCAGCGTCACCGGCACTACCACCGACAGTCGCTGGCTGGCCGAAATCAACTGCTCGAACGTGCCGCCGTAGTCGATCCAGTAGCCGGCAGGCACCTCGACCTCCGCAGACACGCGCTGCTGGAGTTCGCTGACGAAGCCGCCCAGATCGCGGCCGCGCACGTTGGCCGTGACCACCACGCGGCGCTTGCCGTTCTCACGGTTGATCTGATTGGGTCCCTGCAGCGTTTCGATGCTTGCCACCTCACGTAGCGGCACCGTGCGCGGCGTGCCGGCCGACCAGCCGCCGACGCGGCTGGATTCGTCGGCGTTGTCGCTGCCGCCCAGTGGAATCGGCAGGTCGGCCAGTGCGGCCGGGTCCTGGCGCAAGCGCTCGGGCAGGCGCACCACGATATCGAAACGGCGGTCGCCCTCGAACAACTGCCCCGAGACTTCGCCGCCCACCGCCGTCGCCACGGTGTCTTGCACCACGCCCGGATTCAAACCGTAGCGCACCAACGCCTGCCGATCCGGGGTCACCGTCAGCAGCGGCAGGCCCGTGGCCTGTTCGATCTTCACATCTGCGGCGCCGTCCACGGCTCTGGCGACCGCCTCGATGCGCTTGCCGACTTCCACCAGCGTGTCCAGATCGTCGCCATACAGTTTGATCGCCACGTCGGCGCGCACGCCCGAGATCAGCTCGTTCATGCGCATCTGGATCGGCTGAGTGAATTCGTAGTTGTTACCGGGCAGTTGCTTCACCGCGGTCTCGATCTGCGCGACCAGTTCGTCGCGGGGCTTGCGTGGGTCCGGCCACTGCGAGCGCGGCTTCATCATCAGGAAGGTGTCGGCCACCGATGGCGGCATCGGGTCGGTAGCCACTTCGGCGGTGCCGAGTTTGCTGAACACGCTGTCGACTTCCGGAAACCGCTTGATGCGGGTCTCCAGCGTGGATTGCATGATCACCGCCTGATCGAGGCTGGTACCCGGGATGCGCAACGCGTGCAGGGCGATGTCGCCTTCGTCGAGGCCGGGAATGAACTCCGTGCCCAGCCGCGTCGCCAGCAATGCGCACACGGCCACCAGCGCCAGCGCACCGCCTATCACCCACGTCCCTCTTCGCAGCGACCATGCCAGCAGCGGCGCGTAACGGCGCCTGGCCCATCGCATCAGCCGATTTTCGTCCTCGTCGACGCGGCCGCCGAGGAATACGGCGATCGCCGCCGGCACGAAGCTCAGCGACAGCAGCATCGCGCCGGTCAACGCGAGCACGACGGTGATCGCCATCGGCTGGAACATCTTCCCTTCGATGCCGGTGAGGGCGAAGATCGGCAGATACACCGCGGCGATGATGCCCAGGCCGAACAGGCTGGGACGGATCACTTCCGCGGTCGCCGAAGCGGTGACGTCGTTGCGCTCGTCCTGCGTCATCACCCGACCGAGCCGGTGTTGCATCTCGCCGAAACGGCGCAGGCAGTTCTCGATGATGATCACCGCACCGTCGACGATCAGGCCGAAGTCCAGCGCGCCCAGGCTCATCAGGTTGCCCGACACGCCGCCGCGGACCATGCCGAAAACGGTGAACAGCATCGCCAGCGGAATCACCGCGGCGGTGATCAGTGCGGCGCGGAAATTGCCCAGCAGCAGGAACAACACCACGATCACCAGCAACGCGCCTTCGACCAGGTTCTTGGACACGGTCCTGATGGTGCGATCGACCAATGCCGTGCGGTCGTAGACCGGTTTGGCTTTGACGCCGGCCGGCAGGCTGGCGTTGGCCTCGTCGAGCTTGGCCGCCGCGGCTTGCGCGACCTCGCGGCTGTTGGCGCCGACCAGCATGAACACCGTGCCGAGCACGACTTCGTGTCCGTTCTGCGTGGCCGCGCCGGTGCGCAGCTCAGGGCCTTCTCCGACCTCGGCCACGTCGCGCACCCGGATCGGCACGCCCTCGCGGCGATCCAGCACGATGTCGCGGATCGCATCGAGGTCGGCTACCTGGCCGGGTACGCGCACCAGGAACTGCTGGCCATTGCGCTCGATGTAGCCAGCGCCGACATTCTGGTTGTTGGCGGAGACCGCGCTGACCACGTCATG
>Ga0193753_10000709_pt1 | contig 31418 bp, 27 predicted proteins | sample H1c2metaG_FD_144925 | JGI IMG/M metagenome (GOLD analysis project Ga0193753, IMG submission 144925) | Soil microbial communities from a riparian zone of the East river system, Colorado, United States - H1c2 | ecosystem: Environmental > Terrestrial > Soil > Riparian zone | place: USA: East...
TTCGCGCCTTCAGGACATTCAGCATCATGGCGCAAACGCTGGAAAACCCATGCAACGGCGGTGGTAACGGACCGACGAAGCACAGGCGCGTCATCCGTTGTTTCCAACCATGCGCACGCAGCCGTCCAAAATCTGGGTCGCTGCCCGCTCCGGCGTGTAATTTGAAATGACTTCGAGGCATTTGCGCGCCACATCGGCCCGGTCATTCGAGAACTTCGTGATCCGCGTCATGGCCAGCGCCAGGGCGTCGACGTCGCTGACTTCAAACGAGTATCCCGTCACCCCATCCAGCGCCAGGTCGGGCACGCAGCCGCAAGCACTGCTGACCACCACCGGGCAGCCGTAGCTCAAGGCCTCGTTGATCACCAAGCCCCATGGCTCGCTGTGGCTCGGCAGCACGAGCGCCGTGCTCCTCATAAACAGCGGGGCAATCTCATCCAATGGCTTGCTGCCGAGGAAGGATATGGCGTGCGACATTTCGAGCTTGGCAACGCGCTGCTTCAGCTCTTCCGCCAGCGGCCCGGATCCGACCAAATCCAGCTTCGCCTTCGGGAAGGTTTTGTACACCACGCAAAACGCCGCAAACAGATCATCCAGGCCTTTCTCGACCGACAGCCTGCCGACGTAAAGAAAAATCGGCTCATCCTCGCGTCCGGCCCAGTGTCCCTCATAGTGTTCAAGAACTTTGGCGGGACTGTAGCCGCGGGGCAATGCGGCCGCCTGGCAGCGGTAAGCGATTTTCGACTCGCTCACCCCGTAGCTCATCAAGTACTCTTTGCTGCGGATGCCATAGCAAAAGAAGCCGTTACAGAAGCCAAAGAACCAGCGCTTGGCCAACTCGCGCCACGCCACCTTGGGACGGTCAATGGTGGTGGAATCGCAAAACACCGCGCGCTTGCGCCGCAACGCAATGCATACCAACAACATGGCCCAGTACTCTGCGCGGTGATAGCCGGGCATGATCACCAGATCGACGGGATTCTTGTACAGGTCGCGGGCCAGGGCGCCGATACGCCTGATTAACGGCGCGCTGCCGTAGGCGCCGCGAAACAGCAGCCGAAACGGATACTGATGATACGAAAGATCCACGCCTCCCAGGCCGACGCGTATCTCTTCAGTCTCCGCGATTTGAATGAAGGACGGCGTGATCCCACGCGGTTCGCCGTCCAAATGCACCTGCGAAAACACGACGCCCTTGTATTTCGACCAAAGAATATTGTGATATATCGCTACTCGCATAAATTGGCTGACACGCACGGCCGCGCTTCAAGACACCATGGTCGGTTGCGCATTGACCCGCCTGGCGATCCGGTGTCGCACACCCAATTTCATGGACAAAAGCCCCGCTGCAAACATGAATGCCAGGAAAGCCGCGCTGGCGAATCCGAGCGCGATCATCAGCGACCCTCGCAGCACGATCATCAAGAACACTCCCCCATAGATCGCCATGGGAAACCAGACCCATTTATTGCTGCGCGTCACCATGCTATTCAGGCGCGTGACGACAAAAGCCGTTGCGGCCGCATAGAGAACAACCCCGATCGGACCAAAATCCAAGTACCCCTCCGCAGCCAACGGCGCCGAGAGATTCGTGAACCACATGCTGTAATTCGCAATCAGATAGTTGCCAAGGAAAATACCGGTAGCCAGCGGCTTGCCGCCCCAAATGGCGCTCGGGACGAAGAACAACAAGGAACCCATCAGTTGATGGCCCCACTGCAGGCCGTGAACTTTGACTATTTCAACGGCGGTATAAATATTTGCCCAGGAATCGTAGTTGATCGAAAAATAGTGATCCGCCAGCTGATCTGAAATCTGCTTCAACGACACTTCGGCCACGGTCTGCTGGTGATTGTGCGTAAAGATCGCGATCGCCGGGAATACCACGACCATGCCGCTCACGAGCAGCAGCATGCGTCGCGTCCAGCTGGCAAACCAGGGTTGAAATGCCACCAGCAGCAGAGCGATGTATACCGGCCCCAATGCATTGCGCTTTTCCGTGTAGGGATTTTCGGTGACGAGCACCAACAGGAACAGCAGCAGCAGCACGCAGACCCGGCTGAAAAGCAGCTTGCGCCCCGAACGCACCGTCTCATTCAAAAGAACCAACAGCGTTGCCGACGGAAGAAACAGCAGACACCTCTTTACCATGAGCGACGTGGGCGATGCGGCAACCTGGTTTTCCACAGAATGGTAGGCCGACGGCGCCGCTACGGCCACCACGCAGACGCAGATCACCACCGCAAGCCCCACCGCGGCGGCCGTGAATTCCCGCGGCATCGGCGCCGGTGCCGGCGCAGCCGCGCCGGGTCTTGTTCCTTCGGCGCGTTTGGTGAAGAAACCATAGAACACGGTAAACGCCACCATGAAAAGGGCGCACACCAGATTCGTCAGCGCCACTCGATCGACCGCCACCGTCGAGGTATTGATGAGCCGCTGCGGCATGCTCATCAATTGAATTTTTGGCGCCAGGTCAAGAAATAACCAGTTGAAGATGAACACCACCATGTCGGCCGGAGATCCGGCAGACTGGCGGACCGCAAAGCGAAGTTGTATGAGCAGGGCCACTGTGACGGCGGCACTCGAGAAAACGAATTCCATACCCGCCGACGCCAAACTGTTGACGAATATGATCTCCAGCAGCACGATGAAGAGCGCCAGCAGTACTCTTAAACTGAGAAAGCCAGTAGGGGCCCTGATGCGCATGATTTGACGGACTACTTGTGCTCAGTGCTCATTGATGACGCTTCCGATCACGTTTACTCCGGTATCGGTCAACATCTCCATCGCGCTCACCAATTTGGCCTGCCGCGTATGATTGCGGCTCGCGATCATGACGGCATTACCGGCGTTCGCTGCGAGGATCTGGGCGTCCGCGGTTTCCGAAACGGCCGGCGTGTCCAAAATAACCAGGCTGAATTGCGCCGCGAAGTGGTCGAGGATCACGTCGAACACGGGACGCGCCAGCAATTCCTGGGGGTTCGGCGGTATGATGCCCGCCGGCAATACGAATAGCCGCAGCTGCGGATGGATCCGGCGTGCGATTTCCCGACCGGCACGTCCCGTCAAGAGTGCGGACAATCCCACTGAGTTGTCGATATTGAAGATTCGGTGCTGGCGCGGGTGCCGCATGTCCGCGTCAATCAGCAGCGTGCGCTCGCCAAGTTGCGCAAACATGGTTGCCAGGTTGGCCGCGAGCCAGCTGCGCCCTTCGCCGCGTTCTGCGCTGGTGACCGCCAGAACCCTGCGGCTGGCATTATTGAACCATCGAAGGATCAGCTGGCTGCGCAGCGCGCGCAGCGGTTCGACCGCTTCGCTTTGCGGCATATAGGCCGCGATGAGATCGTCGGCGACGCCGCCCTCGCCGCCCCGCGCCAATACCGGGTAGTTGTACTGCTGCGCAATGGCCGACTCGATGTCATGTTCCGTGATGCGCTTCAGCTGCACCGCGGCTTCGCCAAATCGCACCCCGTGCGAGTTGGCAAAACGCTGGATCTCTTCCACTTCCTGGGAATTGAGGCGGCCCTGCTCCACGAGTATGGCCCCGATCGCGCGGCCGCGATCCGGTGGGGTGTTCTGCCGCTTGCCGGGTCTGTCGATTATTGCGTTCATTCGTGAACCTGTTTTTAGATGTCTAGTAGGGTCAAATCACCGACGGTTCGAGCCTGGCCGGCGCCGCCTTGGGCAGGCGCACGTCATGTGCGCGCACCTGCACAACTTCGAGCCTACCGAGCAACGGAACCCCGAGCAACTCGGTCATGTCTTCGTCTTCGCGGACGCGTCGATTGCGCAGCTCGGCGGCCAATGCGGCCGCAATTCCCAACACGCCGCCCAGAAAGATCCCCACTATCATGTTGATCACCAGCTTGGGACTGGAGGGATCGGTGGGCACCGAGGCGGTGCTCAACTGCACGACATTGGTCTGCTGCGTCAAACTCTCCAAATTGCTTTGCGCCAGCCGCTGCGTAACCTCGTCCAGATCGCGCTGAGCCGACGTCACATCGCTCAAGTACATCCCGGCCTGATCATGCTGGTACTTCAATTCCAGCACGCGCTTCTTTTGCGCCTCGAGTGCCAGACGCACATCGTTTTCGTGGCGCAAATTGGATTGCGTGGTCGTACCCAGCGAGGCCGCGATATTGGCGCTCTCCTGGGCTACACGGGATCTCAAATTGGCGATTTCGCCCTCTACGGCCTGATAATCGGGATGATTCTTCCCCAGCCGGGCGGCGACGTCGGGCTTCTTCGCTTCCGCCTGCGACAAGGCCGCCTTCAACGATTGAATGACGGGACTCTGCAGCACTTCCGGGAGTGTTGAGATGTCGGCTCCGGTTTGACGCTGGCGCGACTGGCTCTGTTGCCGCTGCCCTTGAATGGTCACTAATTCCGTCGACAGTTCGGCCAGGCGGGCGTTTTCCACGTCCAGTTTGTCATCGGTCGCGACGATTCCGGTCTTGCTCTGAAAATCCGACAGCCTTTTTTGTTTTTCCTGCAGGTCGGCGCGCAACGCACGCGAGCGCTGTTCGAACCAGCTGGCGTACTGTTTCGCGGGCTCAACCTTCAGCTCAATATTGGTTTCAATGGCGGTCTGTGCGAAGCCGTTCGCCAGCGCGGCGGCCGTGACCGGATCCGACCAGTTGACCGAGATGTCAATGACATTGCTGGCATGCGTCGGGCTGTCGTGCGCCGGCGCCACGAGCAATTTCTTTTCCAGCAGAAGCTGCGCAATGGCTATGCTGATATCGTCATTTGGCCCCTTGGCCCACAGCTTCCTCGCTTCCGGCTGCTGATCCAATTTCAGCGACTTGACCACGCGCTGAGCCACGCGTTGGCTGGAAATGATGTCAGCCTGGGTGTTGACGTATGTCGCCACCGGTTGACCGGCTGCTGCAGCGCCGCCCGCTGCCGCCACCGGATCATTTTTGCTGTCGATGACTATGGACGCGGTCGCGGTGTATTGCTTGGGCCAAATGACGCTGGCAAACGCGACCAGAAGCACGACCCCAAGAAATATGCCCGCGGCAATCAGCCAGCGCGCCCGCAAAATTACCAGAAATTGATTCAAGCTCATGGTTAAGCGCAGCCTCCGTGGCGGCAACTATGCAAGTGGAAACCATCACGGCCAATCAAAACAAACTCTCCTTCACGTAAATAACATCCCTGTCCTGCACGTCGTCGTCCATGGAAACCCCTTCTTCCTTGACTTTACCATTTGGATCCCGGCGATGACGGACGATGCCGCGTTGAGTTCCCTTGCCCGTGACGCCGCCTCCGGTAGCAAGCGCCTGAATGACCGTCATCCCGCGCTCCAGGCGGTACTGCCCGGGCTTCTGTACCTGCCCGTAGATGTAGAACATGGGCGCGCGGTTCACGTACAGCGTGTCGCCGCCGAATAATTCGATGTCATCCGCCTGATTTCCGGTCGACGACATCTTGACGATGTCGACGTCGCGCCGAAATGGTTTTGCATTTCGCGTGCCGGACACCGTGACCATTTCACCGCCGGTCGGCGCAACGCCGCCGGCCGCCGCAAGCATGCCGGAAATATGCCCACCGGCCGCGTCCACGGAGTACCGGCCGGATTTGTTTACTTCACCGATCACCGACACCAAATTGCCGAAGCCGGTCGTCAGCAGGATGTTGACTTGCGGGTTGACCACGAAACCGCCGTCCCTGAGCATTTGCGCGATTTTGGATTCCGCAGCCGGCAGGGTGAGTCCCTTGAGCGGGACAGAACCGATGAGCGGATAACCGATCGATCCCGACTCCGATACACGGACGTCAAGGCTCAAGTCGGGATTCTTGAAGACGCTGATCTTCAAGATGTCTCCCGGCGCCAGCAGATATTCCGGTTGTGCCGCCGCGGGATTCGCGAAGAGCGACAACATGAACACCATGCCGAAGGCCGACAGATTCAGCCAGTGACGGAATCGTTCGAGGTACCTGTTTTTTGGACTCACGATGACCTGCGCTCTGCGCTCATAGGTTTTCTACTTCTAAATGATGCAAGACCCACTAACGTTTTTTAATTCACGCGGCCGCATCATTTGCTACAACACCAAGCTCGCTGTCAGTAGGCGAAAAAATCGTGCTCAATACAGCTTCGCGCTCGAAGTTCTTCTCGGCTATGTCCCTGGCACGCCATCCAAGCACCGCCCTCGCATCCGGGTCATCCGCCAGTCTGCTGATCGCACCGGCCAGCTGTGCGCCGTTCTCGGGCTCGACCACCACCCCGCACTTCGAAACAATCTCGCTGATTTCCGTATCCTTGCGGCAGGTTGCGATCACGGGCCTGCCGCTTGCGAGCATGCCCGACAGTTTCGAAGGCAGCACCAAATCGGCGGCGTCCGGACTCTGGGGCAATAAGTGGATGTCCGCCATGCCCAACAGGTCGGATACACGGCCGGCCGGCTGCAAGGGCATGAAACGAATGTTCGTCAACCCGGCGGCGGCCGCCTCGAGTTGCGGTTTCAGCACCCCATCGCCGCACACCACGAACGCAATATCCTTGCGGAACTCAAGCAGCCGCGCGGCCTCGGGAATCACCATCAGGCCCTGCTTGCCGCTGAGGGTACCAGAGAACAGCACGACAATTTTGTCCCGCCCTATTCCGAGCTGGGCACGATAGCTGCCGTTTTTCGGCGACTTGATACGCGAAAGATCAACCCAGTTGGGGAAGTATCGAGTCTTACCGACGATGACGCCCTTTGAGACCAGGCGCTGCATCATTCGGCCGGAAATCGTCGACACCATGTCGAATCGCCGCAGCAACGATCGCTCCACGCGCAGCACGACTCGTTGAAATAACCTGCCCTTCAACAAGCCCAGGCTGAAAGCGACATCAACCTCAAAGTCCTGAAGGTGTAGCCAGCGCTTGGCACGGCACAACCACGCCGTCAACAATCCCGCCGGGGCGCACATGAATGCCGGTGCCACGGTCAATACGACGTCCGGCCGCCAGGCGATCTGCCACAACATCACGGGAAAGGAGGTAATGGCGAACGACAAGAGGTGGAGTATTCGGGTCAGGCCGTTGGGAGTTCTTGGAACCCAGAGCGGCGTTCGCCATACATCGACACCTCGCCACTGCTCCCGCCGATACAGCGGCCAACGGTATTTCTTGTCCACCTGCCAGGCCGGATAGTAGGGAGGCGCGGCAACCACACGCACCTCGTGACCATGCTCTGCCAGCCACCATGCCATTTCGCCGGAATACTTGCCGATGCCGGTGGGCTCCGGTGCAAAGTTGGCGCTGTATATCAAAATTCGCATAGTTTGGTCTCGTCCGACGTACCGGCATTCCCGAAGCCCGTAGTTCGCCAGACACACAGAAATAAAGCTGCCAGATATATGCCCAGGCGCGCGTAAGCGCTGGTCTTACATGAATGGGTTCACTCCGTGAATTGCCGGAGATTCGTCGGTGATCACCGACAACAGGCCCGATCGAGACCGGCAAAACAAACTTGACTCAGCATGGGTTTTTTGGTGAGCGACGGGGCTGCTCGCCAACATCCGCCACGCGGCAACGTCGTGCGCGCTGAAAGGCTTATTTTTCGGGGAAAATCGTCAGCGAAAGCGGCGCTCAAATGCTGCGCTGAAAAGCGGACGCCGCTCACACTTCCTTGAGCAAAATTTCTTTGCGTGTCTGCTAGTTACGACACAGTGCCCGATGCATTTTCACATGCTTAACTGCGGCTCGATCAAGGGCAAACCCGGCGTAAGTCGGGGACGCAAAGCTTCCGGTCTGTGAGCGACAGATAGCGGGGTTGCCGAAGACAGCTTCAGCGGTCTTTGTTAACTCTGCGAATGACGACTCACGTTCCGGTTTAAACATTTTAGACATTGGAACGGGGTGGAAATGGGTCACGGTTCGTACGGGATTTCGGCAGCTGCACAATTTGCTTGCTTTTCTTTGATTCTTGCGCTGGGTGGCTGCGATTCCAGCAGTTCCTCGTACAAAGCTACTACGGCGGCTTCAAGCACCTCACCTTCGCCAGCAGCGGCTACGACACCGACGCCGCCGCCATCACCGACTAAACCCACGCCGGCGCCAACACCGGCTAAGCCCACGCCGGCGCCAACACCGGCGCCTGCACCCGCGCCCAAACCCACGCCTGCGCCTGCGCCCAAGCCGGCACCAGCGCCGGCCCCTGTGCCGGCACCAGTGCCAGCTCCGCCCGCCACGTCGGGGCCGTTAACCGCCACCAACAATGGCGATGCATGCCTCCCGGCAGGAGTGCCATCGGCAGATGCCGTATTCAATTCGTCCAAAAGGGTTTTCGCGCACTATTTCTCGCCATTCCCGGTGTCAATCGACAATGCTGCGCCCGCGGGCGACTTCTACAACACTGAGTACCTCAGCAAGGCTGGAGAATCGGGCAAATGGGCCAAGCAAGGCGGTTTCTTACGCCAGCGTCCGCTCGGAGTGCCGGCCAGCACCAAGTCCAATTGGAAGCAGCTCAACATGGAAGCCGAAGTGCGAGCAGCCATTGCACGCGGCATTACCGGCTTCACCTTCGACTCCATGTCAGCCTCTGACGGCACTGACAGCAACAGTTCGTTGCACCTGATGCTTGCAGCGGCCCACGCTGTGGATTCTCGGTTCAAAATCATTGTCATGCCGGATATCACGGTGTTTGGTTCCGACGTCAATACGGTCGTGCAAATCATCGCTTCGGTGGCCAGCAGCCCCGCCGCGTATCGGCTCAGCGATGGGCGCTTGGTAGTCTCAGCATTTGACGCCGGTCAAAATCCGCCCAGCTGGTGGCAGTTGGCGATAGCCAAGCTGAATTCACTCGGGGTTCAGGTGGCTTTTGTACCCACATTCGTCCACTGGCCCAGCACGGCCGAGGCATACGCCGGGTTGTCGTACGGCTTTGCGGATTGGGGTTCAGCCACCGTGGCTGCGGTCAGTTCAATGACGAATGATGCGGGAATCATTCACTCCACTTACGACAAGATTTACATGATGCCGGTCGGCCCGCAGCAGTATCGACCGAAGAACTACCTGTTTTGGGAAGCCAGCAACAGCTCCGCTTTTCGCGGCGCCTGGACCGGCTCGATACAGGGCGATGCGGATTGGGTCCAATTGGTGACGTGGAATGATTTTTCGGAAAGCGCCGTGGTTTCCCCCCACACGGACACCACGCTGCAACGAACCATCGGCACGGGTTACTACAATCTAACCGGCTACTACGCAGCCTGGTTCCTGACGGGTCAGCAGCCGCGCATCACTCATGATGTGCTTTATTACTTCTATCGCAAGGAAGCGACATCCGCGGCCGCGACAGCGCAAAGCCAGAGAGCGACCATCGCAACCGGTACGGCTGAAAATGTCATCGAGCTGCTCGGGTTTTTGACCAGTCCCGGCGTTTTGAAAATCACCATCGGCGGCAAAACACTCACTCAAAACGCGCCTGCGGGGATTGTCTCCTTCAAAGTGCCCTCGGTGGCCGGAACACCCCTGTTTACGCTTTCGCGAAATGGGGCGGACGTGTTCTCGTTCCACGGCGGTGTGCAAATCTACGGCGCCGGCGGTCTGCCATCGGGCGTACAGGACCTGACTTACTGGAGCGGCAGCGCGGCGAAATCTGGAATCTGCGCGCTCTAGAGCAATCCCGAGCCCCCGTCCTTGGCAGAGTTGCCGCGCACCGCTCGTTTCAGGGTGCGCACGACCTGCCGGGCGAATGTGAGATAGCCAGGGACAGGGGTGCGGCAAAAAGCCAACTTGCGGACGTATTTGTCCACCGTCCACTCGGCGCTTGATCCCTTGGGGAAGAAGACTGTGTCGCCGGCGGCCACTCGATGGCAGGCGCCTGAAGGATATTTGAGGGTTACGGTGCCTTCCAGGATGTGGAAGGTCTCGTCGAAACCATAAAACCAGTTGAACCGTCCCGCGGTGCAATCCCAGATATAGGTGCTCGCCGTGCCGTCAGCACTGCTCGACAATAGCTCGAGCCGCGCCAGAGGCTTACCGTCCAATATCCAGGCGGGTTGGATTGGGTTCGCGACGAGATTTGAGGGCGAGGTGCCTAGGCTGATGGCGCATTCGATCGACATAGTTTATGCAAGTTAGCACGCCAACCACGAGCTGGTTGTCGGCGGAATCCGCACCGTGCACTTCAGTTCGTCCTACACGATATGGGGTCGCTAGTACAAAATTTGTTCGGTATAAATAGCGCGGGTAACAGGAGCGAAACACCGACTCTGTGAACGAGAGTCGCGGCATGCGTGTTAAATTATCAAAATGAAGGGCGGCCCGGATGCGTGTGGAAGCACGTGGTTCCAAGCTAGTGCATGCGACAAAGTATGTCTACAATAAAAAACAACTATCGGCGCCGCCCGCGTCCATGAACGTACCTGTGGGCACTGCCATGCCTCGGAACACCAATGCGCTTTTCGCGCATGTCTCGCGCAACTCGGAACGCGCCATCGTGCCGATCAACGACTGCGCCTTGGATACGGCAACGCCACGGCCCGCATTTTATTGCGTCCACTCCGCGTCCGGGGTCGCCGGCACCGATTTTCTGGACTTGGCGAAATATCTTGAACCAACCATTCGCTTCTATGGCATCCAAGCTCCCCCGAAGCGGATGCCGGATCTGGAATTTGGCAGTTCGGTGGATTCGCTCGCAGATTACTATGCCGGCGCGCTGCATCGGTTTCAGCCGGCGGGCACGTTGCTGCTTGGCGGCTATTGCGTCGGGGCCGTCATTGCGCTCGCGATGGCCGACAAATTGCGGGATCTCGGCCGCGAGGTCGGGCCCCTGCTGATGATCGACGGTGTTCCCGAAAACACCGGTGCGGCGATGTCGCGCTGGAAGCCTCTGTACTGGCTCGAGCTGCTGCGCAACGTGCGCGGTTGGGTGAATCACGGTGATTTGATGAGGACCCGTACCCTGCATTCGCTGCTGTGGAGCATTTCAAATAATGCCTCGGCGATAGGCAAAAGCGCGATCGGTCTCAAGCGTGGACAGAAGCTGGGCGGCGGATATGCCATCGAAGGGATCATGGACGTGTCTCGATACCAGCCGGTTCACAAATCCTTCGTCAATCGACTGTTCGAATCTCTGTTCGCGCATACGCCCAAAACCTATTCCGGGCAGGTCGTCGTCTATGAGGCAACCGTCAAGCCGTTGCTCTACCTGCCCCAAATCGGCCGCATCTGGCAGAAATTCGCGCGGCAGGCGGAAGTGGTCGAAATTGTCGGAACACACATCAGCATGATGCACGAGCCCTACGTGCCGGCGCTTGCAAGCGACATGCGTGCACGCATCGCCGCTTTCTTCTCAGCGAAGCCCTAGCGTGGGGTTCTTTGTGGTTTTCGAGCCGAGCTATGCCTTGGGCTGTCTCGCACTGCTCAGTTCGCTCGCCCGGCATGCATCCGCCCCCGTTGCCGTCGATATTTTGATGCGCGAGCAGTATCGGGCGGCCGCCGCCGATGTTCTCGACAGATTGTCGCGCGAGTATGGCAACCAACTCAATTTGCGCCCGATCGTCGTGCCGCAAGCGATCATTGAAAAATGCAGCAGGCACAAGTTCAAGGCGCACTTCATCCCGGAGGTGCTGTTTCGCCTGTACTACTTCGACGTCGTGACGGACTACCGCGACCACGTCATCCATCTGGATCTCGACATGCTGATTCGGGGCGATATCCTTGCGATTCGCAATGAATTTGCGGCTCCTGCATTGCTGCATGCGGTGGAAGCGCAGTTCACAGCGCCCTCGCGCCGTGTCTCGCCGGCCCACATCACCCGCTACCTCAATGCCGGTTTGATGGTCTTCGACACCACCGACATCAAGTTGCTGCGGCAGACGCTGCAAAAAGCACAATCCATTGTGGAAGAAATCGCTGCGACGGCGCTTTATCTTGATCAAGATGCCGTCAATATTGCCTTCCATGACAAACTGGCGTATCTGCCCTGCAAGTGGAACTATATGTTGTTTCACTTCGATGGCCATCCAATTCCCGCTGACATCGTCGTGCTGCACGCGACCGGCTCGCGCAAACCCTGGTTCTTCAAGGGCGGCCATCCCTTCTCCTCATGGTATGAGAAGGAAGCGGATATCCTAGGACTATCATTCACGCAACGTTACGATTTCAGCTGGGCGCCCCGGCGGCTGCTGAAAAAGACCAGGGCGCTCTGGGCAGGATGAAGCTCAAGCCTCCGCGTGCTGCATGATCAAAGCAAAATCTTTTGGAGCCTCGGCAGCATCCGGAATGATTTGGATGTCCGTCTCCGTGCTGTTCAGCAAGGCGACGCTCTTCATCATGCAGATCGTCCTGGGCTTCATTTTGGACGCGCGCGACTACAGCATTTTCGCAGTGGCGTCCGTGGCTCTTACCTTTGTCGCCGGCCTGCAAAACGCCGGCGCATCCAAAATGCTGATTCAGAAGCAGGCCCAATATCAGGATTTGGTCAAGGATTACACGCATTTCGCCTTGTATATGGGGCTGATCGGCGCCGGCGTACTCGTTGTTCTGGGCCAGCTTTTCGGCCAGTTTTATCGCAACCCTGAATTATTCTACGTCATCGGGTTGTCGGCGATCTCGGTACCCTTTACCTCGCTGATATCCATTCAGTTCGCCCGGCTTAGCATCGATCTGCGCTTTCGCGAACTCTGCATGATCGATTTTTTCGTCGCCGCGGTAAACGTCGCCGTCGTGCTGTTTGCTGCTCTCTTGGGTGCGCGCTATTACAGCATCGGCCTGGGTTTGGTCGCCTCGACCTTGCTTCGATACGCGCTCAACCGCAGGATAACGCCGACCCTGCCGGCATCCTTCAGCTTGTCGATACGCGGATTTCTGGCGATTTTTGCGCAGGTGAAATGGTTGATCGTCACCGCCTTTCTGACGGGGCTTGCGCAGCAGGGCGATTACTTCGTCCTGGGCCGGGTGATCAGCGCGGAGTCCTTGGGCTATTACTATTTCGGCTTCCAACTGACCGCCAACGTTGGCCAACTACTGGCCCAGGGCGTGGGCAGCACCCTGTTCCCCATTTTCACCGCCATGAAGGGCGATCTGCAGGCATTGAAGCGCGCGTTCCTGCGCGCGACCTCAGTCATCCATTTCGCGTGCAGCGCACTGTGCATTGGCGTGGTCGGATTCGCTCCCTGCCTGATTCACATGGTGTGGCGCGGAAAGTGGGACATGGCCACCGTCACGGCGATCGCGATCGCCTTCACGCTGCCGATGCGAATGCTGTCGCCAATGGGTGGCGTGACTCTCGATTCCTTCGGTAAATGGCGGCTGCGCACGGCGCTGCTGTTGCTGGACTCGGGCACGATGATGGCTGCAGCCCTGATTGGTGCACATTTTGACGATTTGCGGGGCGCATCGATTGCCGTGGCGCTGCAGCGCCTCCTGAGCGGCCTGATCGACTTCTCGTTCGCCGTGCGTACGCTGGGAGGGCAAGCCGGCGACGTCGTGTGGTTTGGCTGCCGTTCCTTCATTCCCTTCTGGCTACCGGCAGGCGCTTTGATATGTTTGCAATACTTGCTGCCACCGAGCGGAAGCGCAGTGCAGGTTGCCCTCGATTCAGCGCTTCGAACCACGGCCGCCATGGCGTTTTTTGCGGCGATAGCCTACGCCGTCGATCGTCAGGTCATACAAGAAGTCTCCGCGCTGCTGCGTCGGATCCTGTTTTCACGGACGCAGCTCGTTCAGGTATGAACTACGCGATGAACCTGCTGTATGCAGGCCGAGCCTTCCCCGACCGCCGCGGCAACGCGCTTGACGCTGCCGGATCTGACGTCGCCAACCGCGAAAATCCCCGGGATGCTGGTCTCAAAGAATTCCGGGCGGCGTCCACTCTTCCAAGTCGAGGAAGTCAGATCTGAGTCGAGCAAATCAGAACCAGTCCGCACGAATCCCTTGTCATTGAGCGCAACGCAAGAATGCAGCCAGCCCGTGCACGGCAAGGCGCCCATCATGAGAAACACGTGCCCAATATCGTGCGTCTCCGGATTTTTTCCGGCGGTTTTCCAGGTCACCCGCGTCAATTGATCCTCACCTTCCAAGGCCGTGATTTCCGTCCGAACGTACAGCGTGATGTTCGGCGCCTCCTCGATGCGGCGAATCAGGTATTGCGACATGGTGTCCGAAAGGCCTGCGGAGCGCACCAGCAAGTGCACCCGGCTGGAAGTACCGGATAGAAATATCGCAGCTTGCCCTGCTGAATTGCCCCCGCCCACAACGATGGCTTGTCCCGTGCCGCAACGTCGAGCCTCGGTGCTGGTCGCCGCGTAGTAGATCCCCATGCCCAGAAAACGCGAGGCATTGTCCAGGGCCAATTGACGATATTCCGCGCCCGTTGCAATGACGATGGTTCGTGCCCGCGCCGCGTGTCCATTGGTGAATTCGATCGCATACGGTCGCTGGTCGCACTTCAACCTGAGCACTGAATAGGCCGTGCGAATTTCCGCGCCAAATTTCTGGGCCTGAATCAGCGCCCTCGCGGCGAGCGCAAGACCGGAAATGCCGGTCGGAAAGCCCAGGTAGTTCTCGATCTTGGAGCTCGATCCCGCCTGGCCTCCAGGTGTACCGGTCTCAAGCACCAGCACATCGAGTCCTTCCGAGGCTGCGTAAACGCCGGCCGCCAACCCCGCAGGACCGGCCCCGACGACGATGACGTCGCGGATTCGATCATCGTCAATCTGCTGATTCATCCCCAAATTGGCCGCAACCTCCTCGTTGCTGGGATTTTTCAGCACAATCGAGGCGCGGCAGAGCACGACGGGCAGATCCTCGACCTTGACGTGGAATCTTTCGAGCAAATCGCGCACCGAAGGATCGGTATCGACATCGAGATTGACGAACGGATAGGTGTTGCGCGTCAAAAACTGCTGCAGCCGCAGCGTGCCAGCCGCGCGCGTGGAACCAAGCAAGATCACATCGCTGGTCTGCGAGGTCATGAGCAGTACGCGCCGCAAAATGTAGGCGCGCATGAACAGCTCGCTCAATTCCGAGTCCGTCTGAAAGATCATGCGAAGATGCGGCTCATCGATCGCCAAAACCTCTCCGCCTTCCCGGACTCGCATGCGCACTACCGCGCTGATGCCGCGCAACGTGCCCACGTCCCCGGAAAAGCTGCCTTGGGTGTGCACCACGATCAGCGTCTCGCCCGCCAATGTGGGCTGGATGATTTCGAGGCTGCCCGATAGAACGATGAACATGGGGAGACGATCGCCCGGCTCCGCCAGTATCTGACCCTTGTGAGTGGTGATCTTGTGACCATGCGCGCTGAGCCGCGCGATTTGCACCGCCGTCAGGTGCGGGAATATTTGCGCGCTCCGCCCGCTATACGGCGATTGGAAGGCAGATCCCTCGTGATTCTGTTCTTCGGTCATCAGGACAATCGCTGAATGTTCCGGCCCACCTATTGCGCGGGCCGCTCCAGGATCCAGAACGCCGAGCCAGGCGCCAACTTTCGAGCGAAACTGTTGCGCCAATAGCGCGCATTCCAGCGAAAAGCCTCGCTTATCAACCAGTCTATCTTGACTATCGGCATCCTGGCGAAAGGCGAAGTTATACCCAGTCTTTTGGTAATGGTCGACAGCGGCCCGAACATACACGCGTGACGGGCCACGATCTTAAATCCAGTCTTGTGTGCTAAAGATTCGAACCACTCGATCGGCAAGCCGCGCTCATTGGCGGTCAAGCCGGCTCGCGGCTTGCGCCAATCGCCCATCGAAGAAATTGGCTCACGCACGACGAAGAGTCCACCGGGTTTGAGCACACGCGCGACTTCACCGACGACGTGAGATACATTTGGTATGTGGTGCAGCACGCCAAATGATGTAGCCAGATCGACCGTCGCCGAATCGAGCTTGATATCGCCGAGTGCTGACGGACTCATATAAGTGGCCGGCTTGCCGCCGATCTCGTTGTGCCACCACTTCTCAGCGGGTTCAATCGCTATGAATTGCTGCACGACGGGAGCAAGCGGCGCGATGTCGTCGCCCGCAGCACATCCCAATGCCAAACAAGTCCCGAATTGCCGATTGAGCAATCTGCCGATCGCATGAAATTGGTTTAGAGCGTCGTACTCATAGTTGTAGCTGCTATCCGCGTCCGTAATCTTGTAGTGATCGGCGGCCAGATCGAAGTATCCGGTGACTTCCTTGTCGTACCATTCTCGGATCTGGTCCGGGGAGAAATTATCCCCATACAGGCTTCGGCCCGAGATTTCCTCTTTAGACGCGGGTGGAATAGACATTTACGCAATCCTCTTGCTCAACGCGACGTCAATCAACTTACATGCAACTGCAGAAATACCCAAATTAACGTGACGATACCCAGTGCCGTCCGGGCGCGCAAGGCCTGAGATCGAGTACGCTGCAACTATGGAGTGACGCGCGGTTTGAGTTTCGCCCGCCGGTACTCGACGAGTGCCGTACGCAACCAACGGCTGCTCGGCACGGCCGGACCGGCCTCGCATTGGATTTGATATTCGGTTCCGCTCATGCTGCTTCTGGTTGCGGCTTCATCGATAAAATCTTCGGCGGTCTTGATACGGTCGCGGGCTGACAAATAGTTGTATTTATCACGCAGATGGGAGCGCGCTCGATGCGAGTCGTACCAGCTTCCGTTCCGGTAGAACTTGCAGCCGGAACGCTCGATGAAATCGAGCAGATAATTGATCTCTGCGACAGCGATCGCCGGCGGCGCAGCATGTACCTGCGGTCCGTGAGTCAGGAGGACAACTGTCAGTGCGAACGCGGCGCACCGCATCACAGCTCTCGATCCAGCGGCAAAAGCGCCAACAATTTGCCCTGTAATCTTTGCCAACCGGAGCGAGCAGGCTCTCGATCGAATTCCACGCCGTGGTTGTTTTCTTGAGTTCGCCACGTCAAGCGCGCTTTGCCCGCCACGTGAGGCGGCTTCAGCGCCAGGGCGTAGCAATTTTCCGGCTTCACCATATTCTCGAAGCGCAGCTCCGTTTGCTGCGCGATTTCCGGGCTCCAGATGATGAGACCGACTTCTGTGTTGATGCGCTGCGAACGCTGATCGAAGTTCATCGAACCGATCAACACCTTCTTGCGATCAAAAACATACAGCTTGCCGTGCAGGGCATAGTTACCGTAGCGCGATATCTTGGCGCTCTCACCGCTTCCCCGGGTGCTGCCCAGAAGCGCGCGCACCTCGTAGAGTTCCACTCCGCTCTCCAGAAGCGGAACGCGATATTTGTCGTAGCCGGCCTGCGCGGAGATCTCCGGACATGACTCCAGCGAGTTGCTGAGGATTCGAACCCGAACGGCATGCTGCCGCAGTTCCTGCAAAGCGTGAAGCTCATCCGCGCTCGGCACAAGGTATGGTGTGACGAGCAGCATCTCTGACTGTGCCGCACGAATCGCCTTCTCCACTTCAGGCACCATCAAAGCCGCTGAAACCCCGCCACTGACCACCTGTTTCTTGTCGGGACTATCGTAGACCAATTGGGCGGGCGCCCATGTCAGCGGTAGCTTGCCCGCCAAGATCCCAGCAAAAGGTTCGTCGCTCCCGAGCAGCGCCGCGTAATCGATTCCGCCGGGCTTGCCCTTGGGCGCCCGAGATTCGTGCGGGTGCCCGAGCGCTTGGGCCGGAATTGCCAGTGCGCTGTTCCAGAACTCGTCAAAGGTTCTTGAGAGTTCCGGAACGATCGGTCCTGCTGCGAACACATCGTCGTCGGCGAACTGTGAATCCGGGTCGATCTGAAAATATTGATTTCCGACGTTGCGGCCGCCAATGAGCGCCACCGCGTTGTCCGCGACAAGCAGCTTGTTGTGCATTCTATAGTCAAGCCGCCGCGCGTTCAGCACGAACTCCACTCGTCTGACCAATCGCACGTGGCCGCGGTATCTCGCGGGATTGTATATTCGCAGCTCGGCACCGGAGCCCATCAGCCGCAGAATCTGCTCATCGCCCGCGATCGTGTCGCCATCATCGATGAGGACGCGAATACGCACGCCGCGGCTCGCAGCCTGCAGCACGTGCTCGGTCAGCATGCGCCCGGTCTCGTCGCCTCGAAAAATGTAGTACTGAAGGTCCAGCGTTCGCTGTGCCGCGTCGATGACCTGCGCGCGGGCCCGGAATCCATCCGCCCCCACATTGATGACGCGAAATGCCGATTCGCCCGGGTGTTGACGCGCCGAGCCTGCAAAATGGCTGCCAAGCAGGGTCTCCTCCGGGTGTGGGAAAGCTTCCGACTCATGCTTCGTAAAGCTGGAACCGGGCGGGCGGCCGGCGCAGGCGCCGAGCGCCATGAAGGCAAGCGACAACAGGACGCATAAACGAGCGTGGCGGCGGGAGAGCAACGCGGGCAACTCCTCAGGGCATTAAATTATCGTCTGATGATAGCAGTCACTTTGCGGCGGAAAGCGCCGAGACGCTGTCAGCAATTACTGACGCAGGATACTGAGGTCTAAAGTGTTGCTCATGCGTCCAGAACGGACCCGAGTAAATTGGTCGGGGCGACAAGATTCGAACTTGCGACCCCTTGCACCCCATGCAAGTGCGCTACCAGGCTGCGCCACGCCCCGACCGGAAACGAATGATAGCCCAATTGGGCGATGAGGGTTTGAACCGCGGGTCAATCAGCGACGCAGGATCTTGATGAGTTCCTCGAGCTCCAGGCGCATTTGATGAATCAATTGCTGACTCTGGTTCAGATCAACCTGCGCATCGTCCCCGGTGAGCCGATTGCGCGCTCCGCCGATCGTGAAGCCCTGTTCATACAGAAGGCTGCGGATTTGACGAATAATCAGCACGTCCTGGCGCTGATAGTAGCGGCGATTGCCGCGGCGCTTCACCGGCTTGAGCTGCGGGAATTCCTGCTCCCAGTAGCGAAGCACATGCGGCTTGACGCCGCACAAATCGCTTACCTCGCCGATGGTGAAGTAGCGCTTCCCCGGAATCGGCGGCAGATCGCTATTATTGCTTGGTTCCAGCATATGCCTCGACGCGCGCCTTCAGTTTCTGACCAGGACGGAATGTGACAACGCGACGGGCGCTGATGGGAATTTCTTCGCCGGTTTTCGGATTGCGCCCCGGGCGGCGATTCTTATCCCGAAGATCAAAATTCCCAAAACCTGACAGCTTTACCTGCTCGCCGGAGGATAGCGCAGCACGAATCTCCTCGAAAAACAGATCAACGAGTTCGCGCGCCTCGCGTTTATTGAGCCCCAATTGATCGAAAAGGGCCTCGGCCATTTCTGCCTTAGTTAGGGCTGCCATGCTTATTGATCTCTTATTGTGGCGCTCAATACATCCCGTAACCGGGCAGCCACTGCGGTTACCACGGCATCTGCATCTACGTCGGTTAGAGTGCGGGAAGAGTCCTGCAAAATCAAGCCTAAAGCGACACTTTTTCGTCCTGTTTCTATGGTGGGGCCCCGATAGACATCGAATACCCGCAACTCGCTCAAAAGGCCTGATGCGCTAACAGTAACATTTTCCTGCAAAACTGCGAGAGGGACGCTTTCGTCCACGACTATGGCCAAATCGCGCCGCACACTTGGGAACTTTGATATCTTGTGATATTTCAATGGTTTTGCCTTGAATGCTTGACCTACTTCTAACTCGAATAAAAATGCGCTGGTGGGCAGGTTGAGCGCCTTCACGATCTGCGGGTGAATCTCACCCAGCCAGCCAACAGGCGTTGCATCACGGTAGATTCGCGCCGCGCGGCCGGGACGCAAGATGGGCAGCGAGTCGGGAGCAAAATGCACGCTCGCTTCGTCGCCGGTCAAACTCATCACGTTCATGACGTCGGCCTTCACATCATAAAAATCGACCGCCTCGCTCGGGCTACCCCATTGCTGCGGCCAGCGCGTGCCGGTCGCAATCCCTGCCAGCGTGTCGATCTCGCGAAACTCGCCGCTGCCGGCCTCTTGCGAGCGCACAAACTTACTGCCCATCTCGAATAGCCGTACACGCGATTGCTGTCGCCTCAAGTTTTCCCGACATGCGTGAATGAGACCGGGCCACAGGGACACGCGCATCTCGGCGAGATCGGCGGAAATCGGATTCGTCAGTTTGAGACTGGGCGTATCCGGGAACAGGAGTTGCTGAAGCGTCGGATCCACAAACGCGTAGCTGATCATCTCCCGGTAGCCTCGATCCGCCATCGCCGTGACCAGCCGGTCGCCGGCCACCTGCGCTTCGCTCGAGGTGCCGGCAATTTGCGGAGCGATGGCGTGAATCTCTGCGATCTTGTCGAAGCCCCGCAGCCGCGCCACCTCCTCAATCAGATCCGCTTCGATGCGGATGTCGAAACGATGCGCAGGCTTCAGAACGCGCCATCCGCCGGACATGGCTTCGACGCGCTCGCTGATCGCTGCGATGACGCCGTGCACCTCCGTGTCGGGCACCGGCGCGCCGAGCAATCGCGTAACGCGATCGCGGCGCAAGGATACCCAGTGATTCTCCTCTCCTGCACCCGCGAATCGGCTCAGCTGCACCGGGCCTGGCGCGCCGCCCACGCATTCCATCAACAATGCCGTCGCCCGCTCAATGGCTATCGCGGCGAGGTTCGGGTCGACGCCGCGTTCGAAACGTTGCGCCGCATCCGTAAAGAGCCCTAAGCGGCGTGCACGACCGGAGATGCTGTCCGGCGTGAAATGTGCCGACTCCAGCAACACATCGGTCGTGGAATCGGAAATGGCGGTGGCCCTCCCGCCCATGATGCCGGCCAGCCCGACGGCGCCGCCGGCATCCGCGATCACCAGAAATTCCGGGTCGAGCTCGTATTCCTTATCGTCCAGCAAAGTGATGCGCTCTTTTGGCTTCGCCATCCGCACGACAATACCTTGGCTCAGTTTCGCAACATCGTAAGCGTGCATGGGTTGTCCCAACTCCGTCATGACGTAGTTGGTCACATCAACGATGGCGGAAATGCTGTTGATGCCGACGCGGCGCAGGCGCTCGCGCAGCCACGCGGGGGATTGTGCGTTGGGCTTCACACCCCTAATCACCCGCGAGGCAAACAGCGGGCAGGCCGCCGATTCGAGCGACACCGGAAATGCCGACTTCTCGCTCGCTTGAATGGGTTTCGATTCGTATTTGAGATAGCGGCGCACGCCGGCGGCCGCGTAGTCTCGGGCGATACCGAACACGCTCATGCAATCGCCGCGATTCGGCGTGGCATTGACCTCCAACACGGTGTCATCCAGATCCAGCGCTTCGCGCAGATTTTGATTCAGCGGCAGGGAGGCTGCCAATTCCATGATGCCGTCGTGCTCCTCGCCCAAGCCCAGCTCGCGCGCAGAACACAACATGCCGTTCGATTCCTGACCGCGCAACGTCGCGCGCTCGATGGTCACGTCGTTCGGCAGCTGCGCGCCCACCTGGGCCACGGCCACTTTCAGACCCGCGCGCACGTTTTTCGCGCCGCACACAATTTGCAGCCGATTTTTGCCGTCGGTGGTGACCTGGCACAGCGATAACTTTTCGGCATCGGGATGGCGGCCTGATTCCACCACCTCGCCGACCACCACGCCCGAAAACGGCGGCGCAACCGGGCTCGCGGATTCGACCTCCAGTCCGGCCATTGTGAGCTTCGCGGCCAGTTCCGCCGGCGATGCCGTGATCGGTGTGAATTCCTGCAGCCAGCGATAGGTAACTTTCATGACGGGTGTCTTAGCTTCACGGGAATTGCTTCAGGAACTGCAGATCGTTCTCGAAGAACAGGCGCAAATCATCGACGCCGTAGCGCAGCATCGCGAGCCGGTCAATGCCCATGCCGAACGCATAGCCCTGCCACTGCTCGCTATCGATGCCGGCGGCGTTCAGCACGTTCGGATGGACCATCCCGCAACCCAAAATCTCGAGCCAGCCGGTTTGCTTGCACACCCGGCAACCCTTGCCATCGCAAAACACGCACTCGATATCCGCCTCGGCGGACGGTTCGGTGAACGGGAAATAAGAGGGCCGCAGCCGCATCGCCAACGGGCGCTCGAAGAAGCGCTCGAAAAAGGTGTGCAGCATGGCCTTCAAGTTGGCGAAGCTGATGTCTTCGCCGATCACCATGCCCTCCACTTGATGAAACATGGGCGTGTGCGTCATGTCCGAATCAATGCGGTACACGCGGCCCGGCGCGATGATGGCGAGCGGCGGCGGCTGCGATCGCAGCGTACGAATTTGCACCGGCGAGGTGTGGGTGCGCAGCAGCCGTCCATCGGGAAAATAAAAAGTGTCGTGCATGGCACGCGCCGGATGATTCTTCGGGATGTTGAGGGCTTCAAAGTTGTGGAAATCATCCTCAACCTCGGGTCCCGTGAGTACCTCGAATCCGGCCTGCCCGAAGATTTTCTCGATCCTCAGGCGCGTGCGCGTGACCGGATGCAGGCTGCCTGCCTCCTGACCGCGGCCAGGCAGCGTGACATCGATCCTGCCCTTGGCCAGCTCCCGTTCCATCGCCGCCTGCTCGAGACGGATGCGATGCATCTCGAGCGCGGCATGGATCGCCGCCTTGGCATCGTTGATGCGCTGGCCCGCAGCGGGACGTTCGGCAGCCGACAGCGCCCCTAAGCCTTTGAGCTGCTCGGTCAGAAGACCCTTCTTACCGAGCAGCCGCACGCGCACCTCGTCGAGCGCACTCAGATCGGTCGATCCGTCGACATCGGCGAGCGCTTGGTTCACAAGCGCCGACAGGGATTCCGCTGCGCCCACGACTTAAGCCGCGAGGCTGGCTTTGGCCTTTTCCGCGATCGCTGTAAAGGCCGGCATGTCGTGCATCGCCAGATCCGCAAGCACCTTGCGGTCGATGGCGAGACCCGCCTTGTTGAGGCCGTCGATGAGCGTGCTGTAGGTCATGCCGCACAGACGCGACGCCGCGTTGATGCGCGTGATCCACAGTGCGCGGTACTCGCGCTTCTTTTCACGCCGGCCGCGGTAGGCATATTGGCCGGCCTTGATGACCGCCTGCTTGGCGGTGCGGAATACCTTGCGGCGGGCGTTGAAGTAGCCCTTCGCTTTCTTAAGAATTTTCTTGTGCCGCCGGCCAGCGACGACACCGCGTTTTACTCGTGCCATGGTTTATCTCCTGACTTTAGGCGTTCGGCAAACATTGCTTGATGCGCTTAACGTCAGATTCACTGACGTGCATCTCGCGGCGCAGTTGCCGCTTACGCTTGCTCGGTTTTTTCGTCAGGATATGACGACGATGGGACTGACCGCGCTTGAAGCCATTCGCTGTTTTGCGAAAACGCTTCGCCGCAGCCCGTTTAGTTTTCAACTTGGGCATGATCGACTCCTAAATTTATAGCCCTGCTCACAAGCGCCTTGCTGACAAGGTCGCCGCTACAGGCGGGACGGCAAACTTTTTTAAGGTCGGCCGCTCACTTCTTTTTGGGCCCGAACACCATGACCATCTGCTTGCCTTCCATCAACGGAGTCTGTTCCACCACCGAATACGGTGAGAGGTCTTCAGAAATCCGCGCGAGTAGCCGGCGGCCGATGTCTTGGTGCACGAGCTCACGGCCGCGGTAACGCAAGGTCACCTTGGCCTTATCACCCTCGGTCAGGAAGCGGATGATGCTACGCAGTTTGACCTGGTAGTCCGCCTCTTCCGTCCCGGGACGAAACTTTACTTCCTTGACTTGAATCTGCTTCTGCTTACGCTTCGCCGCGTGCGCCTTCTTGTTTTGTTCGAACAAGAATTTGCCGAAATCCATGACTCTGACCACCGGCGGCTCCGCCATCGGCGAGACCTCGACGAGGTCCAGAGTTTGCGAGAGGGCCATTTGCAGCGCTTCCGCGCGTGACATCACCCCTGCTTGGCTTCCATCGGCTGCGATCACTCGCACCGATGGTGCGGAGATCTCTTCATTGCGCCTTACCCGCTTCGACGTTGCGATACACGATCCTCCTAAACAGAATGTCCACGGCTCGCGACTTCCTCACGAAGAAAGGCATAGAGCTTTGGAAGCTCCATGGTGCCTAGATCTTCGCCGGCGCGCGTGCGAACGGACAGGGTGCGTCCCTCCACTTCCCGCTCACCCGCGACCAGAAGGAAAGGGACACGCTTAATTGTGTGCTCGCGGATTTTAAAGCCTACCTTCTCATACCTCAAGTCCGTTTCGACCCGAAGCCCCTGATTTTTCAGGTTTTCCGCAACTTCCAGGCAATATTTGTCCTGGGTGTTGGTAATTCCCATCACCACGGCCTGTACCGGGGCCAGCCAGGTGGGCAATTTACCGGCATGGTGTTCGATCAAAATCCCAATAAACCGCTCCAGGGAGCCAAACATCGCCCGATGCAGCATAACCGGGGTGTGCTTCTGACTGTCCTCGCCGACATAGCTCGCCCCCAGGCGACCCGGCAGGTTGAAGTCCACCTGCAGGGTCCCGCACTGCCAGTCACGTCCGATGGCATCCCTGAGGACGAACTCCAGCTTGGGTCCATAGAAGGCGCCCTCGCCCGGATTTAAGATGGTTTCGATGCCCGCCGCCGCCGAAGCGTGTCTCAAAGCAGCTTCCGCCTGATCCCAGATCTCATCCGAACCGACCCGATTTGCCGGCCGGTCTGAAAATTTGATTAGAACATCGGTGAAACCGAAGTCCCGATAAATGCTCAGGATCAGGTCGGTAATCTTGACCGATTCGGAAGTGATTTGATCCGGCGTGCAGAATACATGCGCATCATCTTGAGTGAAGGAGCGCACCCGCATCAGCCCGTGCAATGCGCCCGAAGGCTCATAACGGTTCACGGCTCCGAATTCGGCAAAGCGCAGCGGCAATTCGCGATAGCTGCGCAATCCCTGCTTGAATACCTGGATGTGCCCCGGACAATTCATCGGTTTCAGCGCAAACACCCGGTCATCGGGCGTCTGCGTGAAGAACATGTTCTCGCCGAAGGTCTCGATGTGCCCTGACTTGACCCACAGCTCGCGGTCCATGATCTGCGGGGTGTTGACCTCCAGATAACCCGCTTCGGTCTGCCGCTGGCGCATGTAGGCAATCAACTGCTGAAACAGCGCCCAGCCTTTGGGATGCCAGAACACCGCGCCCGGCGCCTCCTCCTGCAGATGGAACAGGTCCAGTTCCTTGCCGATGCGCCGATGATCGCGCTTCTCGGCCTCTTCCAATCGGGTCAGATATTCTTTGAGCTGCTTCTCGTTGGCCCAGGCGGTGCCGTAGATCCGCTGCAACATTTCATTGTTCGAATCCCCGCGCCAATAGGCCCCGGCGACTTTCATCAACTTGAAGGCTTTGAGCTTACCGGTACTGGGGACATGCGGTCCGCGGCACAGGTCCTCCCAACTGCCCTGTCCATACAGGCTGATCGATTCCCCGGGCGGGATGGCCGCGATGATCTCGGCCTTGTAGTGCTCGCCGATCTTCTTGAAATGCGCCACGGCTTCATCGCGCGGCAGCACGCGGCGGTGCACTTTCAAATCCTTGGCGCAGATCTCGGCCATGCGTTTTTCGATCGATGCCAGATCCTCCGTGGAGAACGGCCGCTTGTACGCAAAATCATAGTAGAAACCGTTTTCGACCACGGGACCAATGGTGACTTGCGCCTCGGGAAACAGCTCTTGCACGGCATTCGCCAATAGATGCGCGGTGGAGTGGCGAATAATCTCCAACCCTTCCGGATCCTTGTCGGTCACGATGCTCAAGGTCGCATCCTGGTCGATCGAGGTCGAGGTATCGACCAGCTTGCCGTTGACCTTGCCGGCCAGCGCTGCCTTTGCAAGCCCTGGCCCAATGCTGGCCGCCACGTCGGCCACCGATACCGGCTGGTCGAAATGTTTTTGGCTACCGTCAGGGAGAGTAATCGCTGGCATAAAGGCATCTTAGCAAAGGGGGCCGACATCCCTTTTGAAAGGGATGGTGCGCGCTAGTGGGATCGAACCACTGACCCCCACCATGTCAAGGTGATGCTCTACCGCTGAGCTAAGCGCGCGTAAGGGCGCGAAAGATACCGGATTCGCGGGCGCCGATAAAGGGAAAGACGCCCCAATGCGCTAAAAATCACGCTTTGGGGGGTGCGCCCGGGGTTTTTGCCACGTACCGGAATTGAATCTCGCCGATCGTCAAGATGTCGCCATCGTTCAAGACCTGCCGCGTCACCTTGCGGCCGTTCACGATCACACCGTTGGTGCTGTTGAGGTCCTCGATGATGGCCTCCCGCGTTCCCGCCAATATGAGCGCGTGGTGGCGGCTGACCGACGTGGAATCTACATGCAGTTCGCAACCGGTCGCGCGCCCAATCCGCGTCCGCCGTCCCAAGATGTGGCTGATGCTTCGATCGCCGTCGATGCGGATCAACTCCGGCGACCATTCCGGAGACGGCGCGCCGCCCGCCCCCGCTACCACCGAGGATCCCAGTCTCTCCATGCTGGTCTGGATTCGACCGAGCACATTGGCATTGTTGCTCTCGCTGCGTTCCAGACGCCGGATGAGGAACTCGCGCTCCTCGAGTTGACCCCGGGTCCGTTCCAGCGCAGAGCGCAACTTATCGCCCTCTGCCGTCAGTTCATCGATGGCGAGCGTCTTGAGCGTCAGCTCATCCCGCAACCGCTTCACCTCGCCCTCGATCACCTCAATTGGCCGCCGCGCTTCCTGCAGGTGCGCCATGAGCACGGTCATCTCTTGCTCGTGCGCCTGCGCTTCCGCTTCGAGCTCTGCGAGTTTAGCCGCATGCTGCGCCTGCATCGCCGCGTCCCGCTGCGCGCTCCCCTCCAGTGCCGTACGTGTTTCAACGAGCGATCTCTCCAGGGCCGCATGCGTTTCAGCGAGCGATAGCTCCCGTGCCGCCAGTTCGGTGCTCAGACGCGCCCGGTCTGCCTCAACGGCCGCAAGCTTGGTGGTCCACTCGGCGCGCTGCTGCTCAGCCTGTTCGAGGTTCTTCGCTTGTTGCGCCGAAGAACTGGCCTGCGCCGCCGCGGCCTTTTGCAGCTGCTCAACGGTTGCGGCGTGCGCGGAAACGGCCGCCTCCAAGGCCACCAGCTGATCCCGCATCCGATCGCGCTCGAGCACGAGTGCATCGCGAACTGCGTCCGCAGCGCCAATCTTTGCATCCATGTCGCGAAACAAATTCTGTTCGAACCCGCTGCGCCAATCTCGAGATCGCAGCAGTTCCAAATGGGAGCTTGCCTGAGTCTTCGCGACCGCCAATTCAGCCCGAATCCCGTGCATTTCAGCTTCGCTACGCTTGAGCTGCCCAATGAGCGAGGTGCTCTGCTGCTGGCTGCCTTTGAGCTCCGCTGTCAGCGCGTTCAACTGCGCACGCACTGCGGATAGCTCCTGTTCCAGTTGTGTACCGCTTTTGGCGCGCGCTTCCAGAACGGGCAGAACCTTGGCGTGTTCTGCCTGCAGCACAGAGAGTTGGGCATCCCGTTCGCCCAAGGAATGCAGCACCTGAACGATGGTGGCGTCCCGGGCCGCGAGCGAATCACGCAGCGTCCGCCCCTCGGCCAGATGGCGTTCCGATTCTTGTGTCGCTGCATTGGCTCGAGACCGGGCCGCGTCGAGCGCGGCGCTGTTCTCGGCCGCGGATTTTTCAAAATCCTTCAGGCGAGCTTGCTGGACATCGAGCGCGGCACGGGCCGCCGCTACATCCCTTTCCAGGGTGTTGACGCGGGTGCTGGCTGCTACTTCGGCATCACGGGCGCGCTCATAGGAACGAGTCAAAGACTCGAATTCGGCATTCTGCCGAGCAATGCGCTCTTCCACCGATCGCAGGCTTTCCGCCAGCGAAGGCAAATCAATGGACGAAGGGCGAATGAAGTCGCCTTGCGGATTGCTCGCAACCAGGGAGGCGCCGGCGGCAGCCGGCGGACGCTCCATGCGGACCGCATCGTCGGCGACGTCCGCATCGAACACCACTCCTTCGAGGATCGGAAGCTTGTCGGTCTTATCGAGGTCCACCTCTTGCGGCTGACCGATTTCCATTGCCATAGGTCCCTACCCTGCCCGTGTGTTCGGCAAGCCAAATGCCGAAGCCCGCAGCTTTTGAATTTCATCGCGCACTCGCGCGGCCTGTTCAAACTCCAGGTTGCGCGCCAATTTGGTCATTTCGACCTCAAGCTTCTTGATGCGCTTGACCGCCTGTTCTGGCGCCAACAAAGCAATGTCGGCGCCGGATCCATAGCGTTCGTCTCCCTGAACCTCGCGCGCACCTTCCATGACGTCGGCAACCGCCTTGATGATGCTGCGCGGCGTAATTCCATGCTCAGCATTGTATTGAATCTGTTTGTTGCGGCGGCGGTCGGTCTCGGCGATGGCCCGTTCGATCGAGCCGGTGCGCACATCCGCGTACAAAATCGCCTTGCCCGCGAGGTTGCGCGCCGCGCGGCCGATGGTCTGGATCAAAGAACCCTCGGAACGCAGGAACCCTTCCTTGTCGGCATCGAGAATCGCCACCAGGGACACCTCGGGCATGTCGAGACCCTCGCGCAGCAAATTGATGCCCACGATCACATCAAATTTGCCCAAACGCAAATCGCGGATGATCTCGGAGCGTTCGACGGTCTCAATGTCCGAGTGCAGGTAGCGAACCCTGACCCCATGCTCATTCAAATACTCGGTCAGATCCTCCGCCATGCGCTTGGTGAGCGTGGTGACCAACACCCGCTCATTCGCCTGGGCCCGCAGGCGAATTTCCGACAGCAGATCATCCACCTGCGCACGCACCGGACGAATCTCCACAGCCGGATCGGTGAGGCCGGTTGGCCGCACGACCTGTTCGATAACCTGTGCGGAAACCCGCTTCTCATAGGCCGCAGGAGTGGCCGACACATAGATCGCCTGAGGGGCCAGATGCTCGAATTCCTCAAACCTCAACGGCCGATTGTCGAGCGCCGAGGGCAGCCTGAATCCGTACTCGACCAGCGTTTCCTTGCGCGAGCGATCACCTTTGTACATGGCGCCGAGTTGCGGAATGGTCTGATGGCTTTCGTCGATCACCATCAACGCATCTTTCGGCAGATAGTCGAACAAGCACGGCGGCGGCTCGCCCGGCGCCCGTCCCGACAAATAGCGCGAGTAATTTTCGATGCCGGCGCAGTAGCCGACCTCGTGCATCATTTCCAAGTCAAATAAAGTGCGTTGCTGCAGCCGCTGTGCTTCCACCAGCTTGCCGGCGCCGTTCAACTCGAGAAGACGCGTTCGCAGCTCATCGCGGATCTGGTCCACGGCCGAGTGCACGCGTTCCTTCGGCGTCACGTAGTGGGACGAGGGGTAGATCGTGAGGCGCGGCACCTTGCGCATCACTTCGCCGGTCAACGGATCGAAGAAACTCAAACTCTCCACCCGATCGTCAAACAACTCCACGCGCACGGCCTCGCGCTCCGATTCCGCGGGAAAGATGTCGATGACATCGCCGCGCACCCGATAGGTGCCCTGCTGCAGATCGATTTCATTGCGCGTGTACTGCATGTCGGCCAGACGCCGCAACAGCTTGCGCTGCTCGAGTATGTCGCCCCGCGACATGTGCAGCACCATGCTCAAGTAGGCGTTCGGATCGCCCAGTCCATAAATCGCCGAAACCGTGGCCACGATGATGGAATCTGGCCGCTCGAGAAGCGCCTTTGTGGCCGACAAGCGCATTTGCTCAATGTGCTCGTTGATCGAGGCATCCTTTTCGATGAACGTGTCCGACGCCGGGACGTAGGCCTCCGGCTGGTAGTAGTCGTAGTAGGAAACGAAATACTCAACCGAATTCTTTGGAAAGAAGATCTTGAATTCGCCGTACAGCTGCGCCGCGAGAGTCTTGTTGTGGGCCAGGACCAGCGTCGGGCGCTGCAGCTGCTGAATGACATTGGCAATGGTGAAGGTTTTGCCGGATCCGGTCACGCCCAAAAGAGTTTGGTGCGCAAGACCGCTGGTCAAACCGTCGACCAGCTTTTCTATTGCCTGCGGCTGATCTCCCGCGGGCAGATAATCCGAGAACAGTTCAAACGTCATTGCAGGACATTCTCTCACGTTGCTGGCTTTCAAGGGATTTACGCTATTGCGCGGTGCTTCCGGAAGTCATATGTCACACCGATGCGCCGGCGCTCGCCTGGCGTGGGGTGTTGCTTTTTTGTACACTGAAGCGCCGGATTTAACATAGGAATTCCCCCCTTGCCCGTGTCCCTTTCCAAGCGCGTTCAAAAGGTTAAGCCCTCCCCGACCCTCGCCATGACTGCCCGTGCCGCAAAGCTCAAAGCGGAGGGCAAGGACATAATCGGATTGGCGGCGGGCGAGCCGGATTTCGACACGCCCACGCATATCTCAGATGCGGGCGTGGACGCGATTCGCAAGGGGATCACGCGGTATACAGCGGTCGACGGCACCGTAGAATTGAAGGACGCAATCATTGCCAAGTTCAAGCGCGACAACGCGCTTAACTATGAACGCGGCCAAATTCTCGTGTCCTCGGGAGCCAAGCAGACCTGCTTCAATGCCTGCGCTGCACTTCTGGATCCGGGCGATGAGTGTGTGATCCCAGCCCCCTACTGGGTGTCCTACCCCGATATGGCCCTTTTGGCGGATGGCGTGCCCGTAAGCGTCTATGCCGGGCCGTCCCAGGGCTACAAGATCACGCCTGCGCAGCTTGCGGCGGCCATCACGCCGCGCACCAAGCTGTTCATCATCAATAGTCCAAACAACCCCACCGGTGCGGCGTACACCAAATCAGAGTTGCAGGCGCTCGGACAGGTCTTGGCGAAGCATCCCCGGATCGTGATCGCCTCGGATGAGATGTACGAGCACATTTACTGGGCGCCTGAGCCCTTTACCAGCTTTGCGCAGGCCAACCCCCCTCTCTACGACCGCACCCTCACCATCAACGGGGTGTCGAAGGCCTATGCCATGACCGGCTGGAGAATTGGCTATTGCGGTGGCCCGAAGGAGATCATCGCCGCGATGTCGACGGTTCAGGGGCAATCCACGTCCAATGCCTCGAGCATTTCGCAGCGAGCCTCCACGGTCGCGCTCAACGCCGACCAAGCCTGCGTCGCAGAGATGAACAAGGCCTTCAAGGCGCGGCATGACTTTGTGGTTGCCGCCTTGAATGCAATTCCGGGTATTTCCTGCCTGCCCGGCGCCGGTACCTTCTACGCCTTCGCGAATGTCGAAGGCGCGATGCAGGCCCTGGCCCTCAAGGACGACAATGAATTCGCCGAGTTCTTGCTGGCGAATGCCGGCGTAGCGGTGGTTCCGGGATCCGGGTTCGGCGCGCCCAATCACGTGCGCATCTCCTTTGCCTGCAGCATGGAGACCCTCAAGGATGCGCTCAATCGGATTGCGGTTGCGGTTTCGCCCGCGCTAGCCAAAAGGGCTTAAGCAAGCGCGGGCCGCATGCTGTCACGGTCATGCGTGGTCATGATTGAGGGGTTGTTTCTTGACTTAAATGCGCGGCTTCCCGACAATCCGCGCCTCTTCCGATTCCCCGGTAGCTCAGTGGTAGAGCGACGGACTGTTAATCCGTTGGTCGGCGGTTCGAATCCGTC
>Ga0193753_10000710_pt1 | contig 31379 bp, 33 predicted proteins | sample H1c2metaG_FD_144925 | JGI IMG/M metagenome (GOLD analysis project Ga0193753, IMG submission 144925) | Soil microbial communities from a riparian zone of the East river system, Colorado, United States - H1c2 | ecosystem: Environmental > Terrestrial > Soil > Riparian zone | place: USA: East...
GCTCCATGCCGCGCACGTGGGCCTCGTAGATCAGAGTTTCATGCGCCGGATACGAGGGACGCTTCTCGCCGCTCCAGTCGAAACTGGAGTCGATAACCGCGGCCAGGGGGGCGAAGGGTGCGCTATCGCGATCGTCGAATGACAGATCGACGCTCTCGTCGCCGAGTTGGTAGCCGAACAGTTCATCGGCCCACTTAAGCGGCCGGCCGATGACCTTGGCATAGGGATCCAGCAGCAGCTTGTTCGGATTGAAGCGCAGGCCCATTTCAGGCACGTACGGCCCGTAGACCCGATACCCGTATAGCTGCCCGGGACCTATGTCCGGAATATAAATGTGCCAGGCACCGTTGGTGCGCTCGCGGATCCGGATGCGCCGCTCGATCCGCTCCGGTCCGTCAAATAAGCACAACTCTGCCGACTCTGAGGATTCTGAGAACAGCGAGAAATTGACCCCTCGCCCGTCCCAGTTCGCGCCTCGCGGAAACGGTGATCCCGCGGTCTGTTTTGACCGTTCAACGTTGCTGGAAATTTCAAACCCCTCGACGCGCGACTAATTTATCGCAGGCATTATTAATCTTGTGGGCTCCGCCGGCGTAGGCGTCGATCCGTAGGACTTGTCGGCTCGCGGCTATACGCCCTGTAGGAGAACAGCTAGTGAGGCCAAATCCAGTTCCTGATTTCGGGCAGGTCCTGGCCGTGCTTGTTGATGTATTGCTTGTGCTCAATGAGCTTGTCCCGTAGCTGCTGCCGAAGATGGTCCGCACTTGCCCCTAATTGCGGCAGCCGGTTGATCGTGTCCATCACCAAATGGAACCGATCCATGTCGTTGAGCACCGCCATGTCAAACGGCGTGGTAATCGTGCCCTCTTCTTTGTAGCCGCGCACGTGCAGGCCATCGTGATTGTGACGGCGGTATGTCAGTCGATGAATCAACCAGGGATAGCCATGGAATGCGAAAATCACCGGCTTGGTCCTGGTAAACAACGCATCGAAATCGTCGTCGCTCAGGCCATGGGGATGTTCCGACTGCGGCTGCAGCTTCATGAGGTCGACCACGTTGACAACGCGCACTTTCAATTTGGGCAACTCCTGCCGCAGGATGGAAACCGCCGCCAGGATCTCCAGGGTCGGCACATCTCCCGCACACGCCATCACCACATCCGGCTCGCCGCCTTGATCGTTGCTGGCCCATTGCCATATGCCGATGCCCTCGCTGCAGTGATCGATGGCGGCATCCATCGACAGCCACTGAGGCGCCGGGTGCTTGCCCGCGACGACGACGTTGACATAGTGGCGGCTGCGCAAACAGTGATCGATGACGGACAACAGGCAATTGGCATCGGGCGGCAGGTACACGCGCACGATCTCGGCTTTCTTGTTGACGACGTGGTCCAGGAAGCCCGGATCCTGATGCGTAAATCCATTGTGATCCTGGCGCCAGACGTGTGAACTCAGGAGATAGTTCAGCGAGGCGATCTTGCGCCGCCAGGGGAGGCCCGCGGTCACTTTGAGCCATTTGGCATGCTGATTGAACATCGAATCGACGATGTGAATGAAGGCTTCATAGCAGTTGAACAAACCATGTCTTCCGGTGAGCAGATAGCCCTCGAGCCAGCCCTCGCACTGATGCTCGCTCAACATTTCCATGACCTGGCCGCTGCGCGCTTGGAAATCGTCGTCCGGTATCCTGTCCGCCAACCACTGCCGGTTGGTGACCTCGAACACCGCTTCCAGTCCGTTCGACATGGTTTCGTCGGGCCCGAAAATTCGAAAGATTCGCGGCGAGGCATTTGACTTCGCCACATCGCGTAGAAATTTACCCAGCACATGCGTGTCGCCGATGCCGTTGATGCCCGGTTTCGGAACATCCACCGCGTAATCCGCGAAATCCGGCATGCGCAAATCGCTCAGCAACAATCCGCCGTTGGCGTTGGGATTCGCGCCCATTCGGCGTTCACCGCGGGGCGCGAGGTCTGCAAGCTCCGGCTTCAGGCGGCCGCTTGCGTCGAACAGTTCCGCCGGGCGGTAGCTGCGCAACCAGTCTTCCAACAGCTTGAGATGTTGCGGATTCTTGGCTGGATCCGTGATGGGAACTTGATGCGACCTGAAGCTGCCCTCGATACGCTTCCCGTCGATCATCTTGGGACCCGTCCATCCCTTGGGCGACACCAGCACAATCATCGGCCAACGCGGCCGTTGAACATCTTCCGGCGATTTACGCGCATCCGCCTGAATGTTGCGGATCATTTCCAGCGCCGTGTCCAATGCTGCGGCCATCGCCTCATGCATGGGCATTGGTTCCTCGCCCTCGACGAACAATGGCGTCCAGCCATAACCCTGCAGCAACTGCACCAATTCCTCGCGCGAAATGCGCGCCAGTAGCGTCGGGTTGGCAATCTTATAGCCGTTGAGATGAAGGATCGGCAGAACCGCGCCATCGGTCGCCGGATTCAAGAATTTATTCGAATGCCACGAAGTCGCAAGAGGTCCGGTCTCCGCCTCGCCGTCGCCGATCACACAGGCCACGGTGAGTGCGGGATTGTCGAAGACGGCGCCAAAGGCGTGACTCAGTGAATAGCCGAGTTCGCCGCCCTCATGAATCGACCCGGGACACTCTGCGGATGCATGGCTCGGAATTCCCCCGGGGAAGGAGAACTGCTTGAACAAGCGCTTCAACCCCTCCTCATCCCGGCTGATATTCGCGTAGACCTCGCTGTAGGTGCCCTCGAGGTAGGTTCCGCTGACCACCGCCGGACCGCCATGCCCGGGTCCCGACATATAAATCATGTCCAAGTCGTATTTCTTGATGACGCGATTCAAGTGGGTATAGATGAAGTTCTGCCCGGGCGTGGTGCCCCAATGCCCCAGCAGCATGTGCTTGATATGCGCAACCGCCAGCGGTTCCTTCATCAATGGGTTGTCGCAAAGGTAGATTTGCCCGACCGAGAGATAATTTGCCGCGCGCCAATAGGCATCGATCTTGCGTGCCAAATCCGCATCGAGCACAGGTGTCCGATGATCATTTTGCATGTCTCATTCCTCCATCGATATGCCCGCACACTGCGCGGTTAAATTAGCGATCACGGATTCCTCATCGGTGCGGATAACGCGCACCGCAACGCGCCCGCTCGAGATGCACGCGGCGTGCCGATCGTTCAGCGAATCATCGAGCTTGATGCCCAAGCACTCCAGTCCATCGCAAATGCGCCGACGCACAGCTGCCGCGTTTTCGCCAATGCCGCCGGCGAATACCAGGGTGTCGAGACCGCCGAGCGCTGCGGTGTAGGCGCCGATCCATTTTTTTGCCTGATAGCAGAAGATCGAAATCGCCTCCCGCGCTCGGGTGTCGGTGGCTTCCCTGTCGAGCAAATCGCGCACGTCGGCGCTGGTTTCCGACAAGCCGAGGAGCCCGGACTCCTCGTTCACCATGATCTGAAATTGCGATGCATTCATTGATTCCGTCAGCATTAAATAGCTGACCAGGCCCGGGTCCAAGTCCCCTGATCGTGTTCCCATCACCAGGCCCGACGCCGGTGTGAACCCCATGCTGGTATCGACGCAGCGTCCATCGAGCAATGCCGCAAGACTGGCGCCGCTGCCCAGGTGCGCCAGAATCAGGCGCCCTCGCGAGACTGCACGGTCGCCCACGCGGGCCAGCTCCTGCATGAGAAACGTGTACGACAATCCATGGAAGCCATAGCGCTGCACGCCCTTGGCGGCGTATCGGCGCGGAATCGGCAACAGCGTAGCCTCGGCCGGCATGCCTCGATGAAACGCCGTGTCGAAGCACGCCACCTGGGGCACATCCGGATAGTGGCGCTGCATCGCTTCGATGAGTTCGATTTCCCGAGGCAAGTGCTCGGGATCGAACGAAGCAATGCGCCGCAGCTCCGTCAGCAGCGCCGGCGACACCCGCTGCGGTTGGCTATGCTGCATGCCATGCACCACTCGATGGCCGATGGCAGCGGGAGCCGCTTGGTGAGCCTGGACGTTGAGCCTTTTCGCCAGACGATCCGCGGTCACCGCCGCGGCTTCGCTGCCGATGCGCTCCATTTTTCCATCCAGCAACCTGGCAGGCCGCGCACCGCTCGAAAAAAGCGCGAAGCGAACGCTCGAGGAACCGGCATTGATGGTCAGAATATGGGGCATCGTAGGACAAACACTGACGTGGGCAGGCGCACGCAGCTGCAACTGCGTACAATAAGAGAGCACGCTTTCAGCGAGATTACAATGTCACACTATCATGCGATTGTATGGATCGATCACCAGAAGGCAACCGCGTGGCACTTCACGCCGACAGAGCAAGAAGAGTCTGTGGTGCGTGCGAAAGACCAGCATCAGCGGGTCCACAGCCGCAAGAGCGCGCATGGCGGCCACCGATCCGGCGCGGATCATAATTTTTTCGATGATGTCGCGAAGGCGCTGACCGGCGCTCATGAGATTCTGTTGATCGGTCCCGCTCAGGCCAAGCAGGAGTTCGCCGGCTATCTTCGCGACAAGTATCCGCAGCTGGGAAAATCCATCGTGGCGGTTGAAACTGCCGACCATCCGACCGACGCGCAGATTTTGGACTACGCGCGCCGGCACTTTCCTACCCTGGATCGGATGCAATAGCCGCCAACACGAGCTTTTCCAAGCCGGCGATATTGGCGTTAAGCGTCGCGGGAAAACCATGCCGCTGCTGCAAATATTCCGCAGTGTTGAATGAGACCCAACAACGGTTTGCCACGTCCTGCCAGGCGAGCACCTTGAGCGGCAAATCCAACGCCGTCCCCGGCGCGGCCACCATCAGCGGTGTTCCGGCGACCGGGCTGCCCAGGATCAATAGCTGCGTTGGCTGTAAGGTCAGTCCGGCAGCTGCCGCATCCTTGGCAAAATTGATCCGGGCAAACACGACTATGCCGCGGCTCTTGGCCAGAGCCTCGAGGCGGTTCAAAGTTTCATCCACGCCGTGCGCAGCAGCTAAAATGCGGATTCCGTTGTTCGTTTCGCCGGCACTCATAGGGGCTCCTTGCATTACGTTTGACATGGTTCTGCGTTCATAATTGTCGCGCCTCGCTCGGTGCGGAGTTCCCGATGGAAGCCTTTTTGATTTCAATAACGACCATATCGGTGGCCGAGATAGGCGATCGCACTCAGCTCTTGTCGCTGGTGCTGGCTGCCCGCTATCGGCGACCGTGGCCTATCATCGCAGGAATATTGTGCGCGACGTTGGCCAATCACGCGGTCGCCGGCGTGATAGGAGTGTGGTTCGGCAGCCTGCTCAAGCCGCGTACCCTCGAAGTCGTTTCGGGATCAGCATGATCATCATGGCGATCTGGACCTTGAAGCCGGACAAGGTGGATGAGAGAGCCGGGACTGCCGGTTGCCGACCGACTGCCGCTCAAAGCGATTCACGTGGGGGCCGCGGTCCTGTTCGCCATCCTGGGAATTGTATTTTTGGCGCGAGCCTACTTTGCGTCATGATCCGCGCTCTGGCATTCAGCTGGGTCTTTTTATGGGCGTCCGCCGCCGCGGTCGCAGCGCCGGACGAAGAAGTGTTCGCCATCCATGGACAATTTACTTACGTGGAACAGGAGACGTCGGGATTCAACGCCCCCTATCGCGGCGCCAACAGCCTCTCCCCCAACGCGGGCGCCGAAACCACCGATGCGACCGTGTATCTCGGTGCCAGATTGTGGCCGGGAGCCGAAGCGTGGCTCAACGGCGAGCTTGACCAAGGATTTGGGCTGGACGATACGCTGGGCGCCGCCGGGTTTCCCAGTGGCGAGGCCTACAAAGTGGGCAAGAACCAGCCGTACGCTCGGCTGCCGCGCGCATTCCTTCGCCAGACTTTTGATCTTCCAGGCGACGCGCACACGCTCGAGGCGGGCGCCAATCAACTGCGGGGATCTCAAAGTGAGAACCGAGTGGTGCTCACGGTCGGCAAATTCAGTGTCGTGGACATATTCGATACCAATCAATTTGCACATGACGCGCGCATGGATTTTTTGAATTGGTCGGTGATTGATGCCGGCACGTTCGACTACGCCGCCGACGCCTGGGGCTACACGGTGGGAGCTGCCCTCGAGTGGTACTCCCGCGACTGGACTTTGCGCGGAGGGGTATTCGACCTGTCGGACGTACCGAATAGCGCGCGCCTTGATCCCGGATTTCACGAATTTCAGATGGATCTTGAGGTCGAACACCGGCACGAGATTGCAAATCGATCGGGACGCGTGCTCCTCACCGTATTTGAGAGCCGTGGACGGATGGGACTGCTCGATGAGGCCGTGGCGGTGGCGCAGAACAACAACATGCCGGTGTCTATCGCCGCCGTGCGCCGCTATCGCAGCCGCTCCGGCGGCAGCTTGAGCATCGAACAACAGATCGCGCCGGACTTGGGCGCGTTCATTCGAGCCGGCAAGGCCGCCGGCAATGTAGAGGCCTACGAATTTACTGACATCGATCGCACGTTGGCCGTAGGAGTTTCCCTGCAGGGTTCGCGCTGGCACCGGCCCGGCGATACGGTCGGGCTGGCTGCCGTCGACAACGGCATTTCCGCCGCGCGCGAACGATACTTGAATGCGGGAGGACTCGGCATTTTAGTCGGCGATGGCCGACTGCCGCACCCGGGTCCGGAGCGGATCATTGAGAGTTACTATTCGGCCGCGGTTCTAAAAGTCGCGCACATCAGCCTGGACTACCAATGGATCGGGCATCCCGCGTATAACCGCGATCGTGGGCCCGCATCGGTGATTGCTGTACGATTGCACGCTCAGTTCTAAAAGCCGAGCCGGATTGCTTAGAAGGAGAGTGCCATGGGATTAGCATCAGAATTCAAAGAATTTGCGATGAAGGGAAATGTGGTCGACCTCGCGGTCGGTGTCATCATCGGCGCAGCATTCGGAAAAATCGTGTCCTCGTTGGTCGGCGACCTCATCATGCCGCCTCTCGGCAAAGTCATCGGGGGCGTCAACTTCGCCGACCTGGCAATCAGTCTCGGCGCCGACCCCGCCGGCAAGGCGGTGCTGATCAAATACGGATCCTTCATTCAAACGATATTTGATTTCACGATCATCGCCATTGTCCTGTTCATGTGCATCAAAGGCATCAACAAACTCAAGAAGCCCGTGCCCGCCGTGGCTCCGCCGCCACCGCCGCCTCCCAGAACCGAGGTGCTTCTCGAGGAAATCCGCGATCTGCTGGCGAAGCGCGCCTAAGACGTAAGCGTCGACTTTCGATCGATCCGGCGTAGACAGTGAGCGCGCCAGGGAAAGGCGTTTTCCAGATTTTCATTCAATTACCAAAGGAGCATCATGGCTACCATTCGCAAATTCGCACTCTTCTTGGTTGTGGCACCCGCTGCGGCCGCATGGTCCGGGGACGCCCCACCGCCGCCGCAGGATGTTTGGATCGGCAAGGGACAATTGGGATTCTTGAGCTCGCACGGCAACAGTGATGCCGAGTCCATCAACGGCAACATCGATCTGCTGCGCTATGACGGCCCCTGGAAAAATGAGTTCAATATCATAGGGCTGTACGGCAAGAACTCAGGCATCGTATCGGCCGAGCGTTGGGAGACTCGCGGCCAATCTAACTACACCATCTCGGGCGATCTGTTTGCATTCGGCGGCCTGCGCTACGAACACGATTTGTTCGATGGATTTCAATACCAGGCCAGCGTGACTGCGGGCCTCGGCTACAAGCTCATCAATAAAGATGACACAAAATTGACGGTGCAAGGCGGTGTGGGCTACCGGCGCCTTCGGCCGGAAACCATCGACAAGGACGACAGCGGTGAGGTGATCTCGCGCACACCGCAGGACGCCACGGGAGAGGCCATCGCTACGGCCGGGGTGGACTTCACGCAGACCGTTACGAAAACCACGATCTTCACCAATAAATTCCTGATGGAAGCGGGCTCGGACAATACCCTGCTGCATGATGAGCTTGCGCTTACCGTGAAGATGTCGGATAAGTTGGCGCTCAGTGTCGGCTATGGAATTACGGACAACACCAAACCACCGGCCCCGCTCAAGAAGCTCGATACGGTGACCAGCGTGAACCTGGTGTTCGGTTTTTAGTGAATAGCGAATCTTAGAGGAGGCTCCTATGGGCATGTTCGACGGCATATTGGGCGGCGTGGTCGGTGCCGAGATGGCCACGGTGGTCAATGGGCTCATCCAAAAGCATGGCGGTCTGCAAGGCATCATCGCGCAGTTGGAGCAGCAGGGATTGGGCGGCACGGTGCGCTCATGGGTGGGAACCGGCGCAAATCAATCGATTACCCCCGATCAAATCCACCAGGCCTTCGGCTCGGACACGGTGAAAGAACTGGCCGCCAAGGTCGGCTTGTCGCCCGACGTCCTGGCAGCGAAGCTGTCGCAAGTTCTGCCGCAGGCGATCGACAAGCTGACGCCTGCCGGCGCGGTACCGAAAACATGAGTCGAGGTCCAAAGATGAACAAAATATTGGCGATTCTGCTCGTCGGTCTGATCGCCGCCGCCGCCCATGCCGGCGATTCAGGCCGTACCTTTATTACCCCGCCTGGTGCCGATCCGAAGACATCGGCACCCTTCAGCAACGCCGTCATGGTCGACGGGACTTTCTACGTGGGCGGCCACCTCGGAGTCGACCCCGCCACCGGGAAGGTGCCGTCCGACGCTGAAGCCGAAGCCCGGTTGGTAATGGACTCGGTCAAGCAGTCATTGGAACGAGGCGGACTGTCGATGTCAGATCTGGTCTCCGTCACCGTTTACTGCACGGACCTCGAGCTTTACGACAAATTCAACGCCGTCTACCGCGGCTACTTCAAGGACAACTTTCCGGCGCGTGCGTTTTTGGGTGTCGCCAAGCTGGTGCGCGGCGCGCATTTCGAAATTGCGGGAGTTGCCGTCAAACCTAAGCGTCGATGAGTTTTCGCAAGCGCTCGATCTGCTCGCCGAGAACGCGATCCGCGGCTTTCGATAAAACGTCGAAACCATCCCTGGCGTAGCCCCCAAGGGTGTAACTGACCGAGATGTCGGTTCCGTTGGCGCTGCTCTTGAGGGCCCACGTCATTGCACCGTCGACTCCCAGTCCTTGAAAAGGGCCGAGCGCGCCGCGCAGACGCAACGACTTACCCGGCGCGACATACACCACGCGCAAGTGTTCCACCGAACCGCCGTCCGGCAGGTTTTCGCACCAGCATCCCCCGGCGCGCGCGTCTAACACCAGGTTCGCGGCACTGCCCGAAAACGTGTGATCCGAACTCCACCACCGCGCCGGCTGCAGCAACGCCTCATAAGCCTTGTCAGATGCGGCCCTCACATGCACGGTCTCCCTCACCTCGAAGCCGCTCGATCCAACGCTGAGCACTTCTGCCGGCGCGCTCTGTGCGAGAAGCAACACGGCCGGCGCGAAACAGCACAGCCAAACTCTATTGAACTTCGCCATTTTCTTTCTCCCCTATGCCGCCGCACTTTTTTTGAAAGACTCCAGAATCGCCGTCCATCCTCCCGGGGCATCTACCATACCGCGCACCTGCGCCGCCTTGTCTCCCATGCGCTCCAGATTTCGATGTTCCAGTTCAACGCGGGTCACGCCGGCACTCTCGGCGACGAATCGCACTTCGACTTCCGTGACCAGATCGGCATCGAATTGCCATTCGGCGCTGAGTTGCCACGCCAGCACCAGCCGCGTCGGCGGCTGCCACTCGACAACGTATCCTGTTTCGCCTCTGGAACCATCTTCGGCGACGGCATACCAGCGGCCGCCAACCCACGGCTCGACGACATACTGTTTCAGCGGAGACTTGAGTATCGAATGAGTTGCCGGCCACCACCGCGTCATTTCGTTGGTGAACAAGTCAAAGGCCCGCTGTTGACTCGCGGCTACCGTCACCTGCTTGCGCACCGGCGCAATCTTGATCATTTGTTCGGTTCCCTTTTTTCCAATTCGGCCTTAAATCCGGACAGCGCATCATCCCAAAATTGATCCAACCAAATTCGGATGGCCGCGAGGCCTTTCGGGTCGATGTAGTACACACGGCGCGTGCCCTCGGCGCGATCGCTCACCAGTCCCGCTTTCTTCAGCACCCCCAGATGCTGGGACACGGCGGGACGGCTGACAGGCATGCCCGCGGCAATCTTGCCCACTGATTTGGGACCGTGGCGCAGGTGCTCAAATACCTGCCGTCGCGTTGGGTCGGAGAGCGCCAGAAGCGCCATTTGGTAAGCCATAGCTAACCGTAAGTGATTACTTACGGAATGTCAATCAGGTCGGCCGGGGCATCGCCGTGAGCATTCTGTAGATTTTGAGCACCCGGGGAACGTAGGCCATGGTTTCGCTAAAGGGAGGGATCTGGCCGCCGTTGCGCTCGACCGCATTCTCACCCGCGTTGTAGGCCGCCAAGGCCAGACGCACATCGTGACCAAAATGGTCGATCAGAAACTTCAGGTACCGGGCGCCGCCATGAACATTCTGGCGCGCGTCATAGGGATTGGACACGCCATACCGGCTCGCCGTGGCCGGCATCAATTGCATGAGGCCGACGGCCCCGCGCTTGGAGACCGCGCGGGAATTGAAGCCCGACTCCACCACGATGACGGCCCGCAAAAGATTGGGCTCCAGAGCCGCGGAAACCGCGGCCTGTTCGATGATGGAATCGTACTGGGTTGCCTTTGCCAGCAGCTGAAAGTCATAGCGATCACCGCTGGCAGTCCTGTCATGAGGCGACAGAACCAACAAACGATAGCGGTTGTTGTCAGGCACGTCGGTGTAGTGACGCTGCCCCTGAGCATCCAGATAGGTGTAAATCTTCGGGTTCGCCGCGGCACTCGAAGTGCCCAGCAAAATTGCGACGAAAATGGTCAAACGCAGCATGACAATCCTTTGCCAAAGCCTATCCCGGGGGTTGCCGGACCGATGGGACCTGCATCAAGAAAATGCTGCGCAGCGGGCAATTTAGCCTGCAGGGCCCTCAATCAACGTGGCTTTGGTTGGGCTGCAGCCTGTGCGACCGCGAAACCGAACACATTCTGACAACTTGCGGAACTATAGGATGGCCGTTTAGAACCGTGGAATATGCTCGTGCCCGAAACCGCTGATTGGAAACAAAAATACCGCGATTCCTTGGTCGAAATGGAGGCGGAAGAAGTCCGCTGGCGTCAGGTCGAGCAGGTGTTGCGCCGCCTGGTAGGCCGGCTCTGCGCGGCCGGCATGGGTGTGAATCCACAACTCGACGATGAACTGAAAGCGCTTGCGGCCGCCAACCGACGCAATGCGGATGCCAATGAGCTCGCGCGCCTCGCCGAATCGCTGACCACCACGGTTGTGGCCGTCGATGCGACCTGCCCGGTTCCGACCATTACGTTCCCGGCGACCGACATTCAAACCCGTCTGGCCCTCAAACGCTTGCTCGAGTGCCTCTCGGCCGCCGATCCGGAAGATGCAACCGCGTCGGCCTTGATCGCGGAACTGGCGGGCGCAAAAAATGACTCGGGCCTCGCCAAGGTCGTCGCGCGTGCGGCGGACTTGGTGCGCAATCGCAGCGAAGCGCTGCTGCGCGAACGGCTGCAGACGGCGGGAATCCTCGAGGAGGTGACCAAACGGCTGGAGGAAATGGCACGTTATCTATCGGACGCGAACCACGCCACCCGCACCCACTACGAGGACACGCAAACTTACAACGAAACCGTCATGTCCCAAGTGCGCGAGTTGAGCGACGAAGTCGGCAGCGCGACGGAACTCGGCCTGCTGCAGTCCTTGGTGAATGCGCGCCTCGAGCGCGTGGCCGAGCATGTCAGCAGCTTTCGTTCGCGCGAGGAATTTCGCCTGCTGGAAGTCAACAGCCGCGCTGAACGAATGCGCAAGCGCATCGCAGAATTGGAGCGGGAAACCGGCGAACTGCATTCGAGATTGGACAATGAAAAACAGGGCGCCCGCATCGATCCCTTGACCGGCATTGCAAATCGCAAGTCATTCCAAGAGCGGATCGCGCAGCTGATCGCGCAATCGCCGGGCACTGACGCGGCAGTGGTCATGCTGCTGTGGGACCTCGACAACTTCAAGGCCATCAACGACAGCTACGGCCACCGCGCGGGTGACCGCGTCCTGCAAAGCGTGGCGGCCTGCTTCATGGCGGCCGTGCGCGGAAACGACTTCGTCGCACGCATCGGCGGCGAGGAATTCGTGATGCTGTTGAGCGGCACAAAGATCGCCCCAGCCATGCTGATCGCCAATCAAGTGCGCTCCGCCGTGGAAGCCCTGCGCTTTCATTTTCGAGGCACGCCGGTCCGGGTCACCGTGTCGTGCGGACTCAGCGAGTTGCAGCAGAACGATGCCGCAGAGGCGGCGTTTGATCGTGCCGATGCCGCACTATATCGCGCCAAGCAGACCGGAAAGAACTTGTGCGTGGCGGCCTAAACGCGCCCCTGGCCGCCTAGTTAACAGATATTTAACGCATTAATTGGAATTCCGGCACTGATTTTCGCCGCAGCGTCGATAGAATCAGTTCCTAGCCGACGTTTCTTCACCTTTCTTGATTCCACTGATTGCAGTCTGGCAAGGATGAGAATGTCCAATGATTAGTGCATCGCAGCATTCCGGGTAGCCATTACCGACCATGAGCAGCGTTCCGAAAACAGTACTCAGCGAAGCAGCAATTGGCGTTCCCGTAGGAACAGCCGGCGCGATCGCCGCGTCGCGCTCGGCCTCACGGGTTCGCGCGTGGATGCTCACCGCCGCGCTATTCCTGGTGCCTCTGCTGGCTTATTGGCCGGCGACGTTTCACGATTATGGCCTGCGTGACGATTACTCGAATCTGCGCGAAGCGCATGAGGAAGTCGGCAAGGTTTTGCAGTTCTGTGCCTCGCATGCCCGACCTATTTACGGCTGGTTGCTGCAAGCCACGTATGGACAAACCAGCTCCGTGGAAAACCTGCAGTGGCTGCGCTTCGTAGCCGCACTGCTCCTCGGTGCAATCTCGTTGGTGAGCTTTCGCGGGTTGCGGGCGGTGGGCTGGTCGATCAACACCAGCCTGTGTTTTGCGGTGCTGGTCACCCTTGTACCCTCCGCGCAGGTCATTGCCGGCTGGGCGGTCGGCTGGCCGTATGCCGCCACGGCGTTGCTGGCCATTGCGGCATTCTTTACGGTCGAAGGCGTCTTGGCACTGGGCGTGCGAGGCGGCGTTGGGCGTGCCTTGAGCCAGGGGTCGGTGGCGCTGGGTCTCCTGTTGGTGAGCACGTTGATCTATCAGCCGAGCGCGTTGTTTTATCTCGTACCTCTCGCCGGCGCCTTGATCGCGCAACGGCAACGCAGCTTCGTGCAGGCGGCGCGCTGGGTCGGGATCCATCTCGCTTTTGTCGCAGGTTCGCTGGGACTGGCGTATTGCTCGATGTCGCTGCTGTACGGCGCACATCTTTTCATCAAGTCAGGCCGAATTGCCTTCGAATCTCACTGGGGCGACAAAATCGCCTGGTTCCTGCAAGAACCGCTGCCCAATGCCTTGAGCCTGTTCGTGCTGAACGACAATCATCACCGCGACCACGCTTTGTACCTCGGCTGCGCGGCGCTCGTGGGCGCTATTCTTCTGGCGGGTGCCTATGTCGAGTGGCGCCGGCATGGCCTGCAGCGGGGCCTCATCTGGCTGTCGGGATTGCTTGGCCTGCCGGTGTTCGCCTTTGCGGTGAGCATGCTCGCCTCGGAGCGCTACGCCACGTATCGCACCATTCTCGCGATGACCGGCGTTTTATTGTGCTTCCTGGTCGCCTCGATCAGCGCGCTCACGCAGAATTGGAGTGCAAACGCGCGCCGTTTGACGGCCATGCTCGCCATCGCGACGGCGTTCTTCACGGCACAGCACCATGTTTACGCCCTGATCGCCGTACCCCAGGGCAACGAGTGGCAACTGGTCGTGGCGGGCGCGAAACAGGTGCGCTTGAATGGCGACCGGCCCCTGAACGGCGACCGGCCGCGCATATTCGCGATTGCCTCGACGCCGGCGGATATCTCCACCGCGACCATTTACCACGATGAATTTGGATCGCTGTCGACAAATTCGGAGTGGGTGCCGCGCGAAATGTTCAAGCGGGCGATGCATGACCTGTACCCCGATGTGCCCAATCTGGATTCACGTTATGACTTCGCCACCGGCCCGGTGCTGCCCGCCGGGCAGCGCTACGACGTGATCATCGATCTGCATCGCCTGCGCCGGTTCTTCGTCAACAACTAAAACCGTCGCGGCCGCGGCCGGCCTCCACAATATCCGCGGCCGTGCTAGCGTGGATCCATGATTACCGATCCGCTGTTATGGGTCTTTGCCGCACTCGGCGCCTTCATGGTCGGCGTTTCGAAGGCCGGCATCACCGGCCTCAGCATTCTCTCGATTGCGCTGTTCAATCACGTATTTGCGAGCAGCAAGCAGGCCAGCGGCTTGGTGTTGCCGCTGCTGATATTCGGAGACTTCGTCGCGGTCTTCTCCTATCGCAAACACACGCAGTGGCGCTATCTGTGGCGGCTTTTTCCGTGGACGGCTGCCGGTGTGGTGCTGGGCTATTTCACGCTCGGCCGAATATCCGATCACTCGACGCGCATCATGATCGGTTGGATCATCGTCTCGTTGGCGGCGTTGAGCTTTTGGCGTCGCCGGACATCTGCGCCAAGCGACGAGCCCGCAATATTTCATTGGTCGGTCGGCGCCGTCATCGGCGTGACCGCCGGTTTCATCACCTTGGTGGCCAACGCGGCCGGCCCCTTGATGGCCATCTATCTGGTCGCGATGCGGCTGCCAAAAATGGAATACGTCGGCACCGCAGCGGTGTTTTTCATGCTCCTGAATCTCTTCAAGGTGCCCTTCATGGTGGATCTCGGGCTGATCACCGTGCAAAGTTTCAGCTTCAATCTCGCGTTGGCGCCGGCGGTCCTGCTCGGCGCGCTGGCCGGGCGCTGGCTCCTAAAACGCGTCAACCAGAACCTGTTCGAACAATTGGTGTTGCTATTAAGTGCGATTGGGGGAATTCTGTTGATCCTATGAGCAGGGTCGCATCGGGAGAATGCAGATGTATGGAGGCGGAATAGGTGGTCTGATTGTTTTAGTCGCCGACGTCTGGGCGATCGTGAACATATTTCAAAGCGGCGCGGACACCGGCAGCAAGGTGCTGTGGACGGTGGTCGTGATCCTGCTGCCCGTGCTGGGCTTTATCTTATGGTTTATCTTTGGCCCGAAAACCGCTAGAGCCTAGCGCCAAGATCCGCGCGCGCGCCGGTTAAGCGGCGGCGATCCGGCGTCAGAAGCATCGCGGCTTCATAGCAACTGTCGCGTAAAGCCGCATCGCTGCTTGCGAGCAGTCGATCCAATACCCCCGGGGCGCTCGCAGCCGGAATCGCCGCGAGGCTGCCGAGTTGCGCTACCGTCGTTTCCAGCGCGGTCTGCAAAGCGTCTGCTGCGCTCGGCATGGTGCCGCAGGTCAATACATCTTGATCCAACAGCCGCAGGTCATTGAGGAGCGCCGCCAATTGACGCTTGGACCGGTCTATCGCCTCGAGGCTGCGCGGACTGAGCGCGCGCTTCAGCACGGCAACGTCTTGTCGCGCGCTGCCCAGCACGCGATCGAGACGATCAAGCCACTCTATCCAGAACAGAGGATTGTGCATGCGACTTCCCTTGAGCTGCTGACCGTGGATGCCTGCGAGGCATTTATTATTTCCGGCAGAGACTACCCTGCCGGCAATCGGCTAGCTACCATTACCTTCGCCGCGGTGCGGTTCACCTGCCAAGCTGCCTGTTTGCATATACAGGATTGCAATGCGCCCCAGAGATCATGACCGTCATAAACTCGGAACGGCCGGTTGGCTGCGTGCCTCCGTGCTCGGCGCCAATGACGGTATTGTTTCAACCTCAAGCCTGCTGTTGGGCCTCGCCGCCGCCAACGCAACGCATGCGACTCTCCTCTTGAGCGGCGCGGCCGGCTTGGTTGCGGGTGCCATGTCCATGGCGGCGGGCGAGTATGTCTCGGTGCATTCGCAAGCCGACACGGAAGCTGCGGCGCTGGCGCAGGAGCGCGCTGAGCTCAAGGAAGATTTCGCCGGTGAGCGCCGCGAACTGAAGGACATCTACATACGCCGCGGGGTCGATTCCGCGTTGGCGGGCAAAGTCGCGGATCAACTGATGGCGCATGACGCCTTGGGCTCGCATGCGCGCGACGAGTTGGGCATATCGCCCAGCTCGAGCGCGCGGCCATTGCAGGCCGCTCTGGCTTCAGCCGGCAGCTTTTCCATCGGCGCCGCACTGCCGGTGGCAGTCGTGCTGATCGCGCCCGCGCAATACTTGATCGCGGCCATCGCCGGTGCCTGCCTCGCTTGCCTGCTGTTCCTTGGCGGCTGGTCCGCGCGCGTCGGCGGTGCCGATGTTCGCACCGGAGCGCTTCGCGTTGCTTTTTGGAGCGCACTGGCGATGTCGGTCACCGCGGCCGTGGGCGCGGCGGTGGGCCGGCTGTGAAGAGCGCGCTGCTCAGCGCGGCGCAAATGAACGAGGCCGATCGCCTGACGATGGCGGCCGGCACGCCGGGCGTGCTTCTCATGCAACACGCTGGCGAAGCCGTGGCACGCGAGATTGAACGCCGCTTTTCGCCGCGGCCCGTGAGCGTATTGTGCGGACCTGGCAACAATGGCGGCGACGGTTTCGTGGTGGCGAACAAATTGGCGCAGTCCGGGTGGCCCGTGCGTATCGCCCTGCTCGGCAACGTTGAAGCGCTTGGCGCCGATGCACAACTTCACGCGCGCCGTTGGCTTGGGAATGTCGAGGCGCTTGCGCCCGGGATCATCGAAAATGCCGAACTGGTGGTCGACGCATTGTTTGGTTCGGGCTTGAGCCGCCACTTGGCCGCGCACGTGGCCGGCTTGCTGGCCTACGCGTCGCGACGCGAGGTTCCGATCGTCGCTGTCGACATACCGAGCGGCATCGCAGGCGACAGCGGCGAGAACTGGGGCGCTGCGGCGGCGGTTTGCACGGTGACTTTCGAGCGCAAAAAGCCCGGGCATTTGCTGCTGCCGGGCCGGGACCTGTGCGGCCCCGTGGTGGTTGCCGAGATCGGCATACCGCCGGCGGTGCTCAATTCCATTGGGCTCGATACCTGGGAGAACACGCCCGATCTGTGGCGCGCGAAACTGCCGCAATTGCAGGCGTCGGGGAATAAATACAGCCGCGGCCACGCCATGCTTTACGGCGGCTACCCGATGACGGGTGCCGCACGCCTGGCCGCGCGCGCCGCCGCGCGAAGCGGCGCCGGCTTGACGACGGTTGCTGTTCCGGAACATGCCTTCGGCATCTACGCCTCGTCGCTCACGAGCATCATCGCGCAACCCCTCGCGCAGGATCAGGACTTTTTACGGATGCTGGAGGAGCGACGCTACTCGGCATTTTTGATTGGGCCCGGTGCGGGCGTGGACGATGCAACGCGCGCTCGCGCACTTGCCATGCTGGCGACAGGAAAACCGGTCGTGCTCGACGCGGATGCCATCAGCGTATTCGCTTCTCGCCCGGACGAATTGTTTCAAGCCATTCGCGGACCGTGCGTGATCACCCCGCACGAGGGTGAGTTCAGCCGCATTTTCGACGCAGCGGGCGACAAGCTCACGCGCGTGCGGCGCGCGGCGCGGCGCAGCGGCGCCGTCGTCGTATTGAAGGGCGCCGACACCGTCATCGCGGCGCCCGACGGCCGCGCGGTCATCAACAGCAATGCGCCGTCGACGCTGGCGACGGCGGGTTCCGGCGACGTTCTCGGCGGCATCGTCTTGGGACTGCTCACCCAGGGCATGGACGCGTTTCCCGCGGCTGCCGCGGCGGTCTGGATGCATGGCGATGCAGCCTGCGAATTTGGCATCGGCCTCATTGCCGATGACTTGCCCGATCTGCTGCCGTCGGTCTTGCGCCGCTTGCAGCAACTTGCCTGAGCATGAGCACCTGGCTTCCGCCGATCAGCCTCCACTCGTTCGCCATCGTCGTGAGCGTTCTGGCCTACGTGCTGACCGCCCGCGCCGAGCGCGAGCGCGAACGCCGGCCGCCGTCCATCGCCATCGCCTGGGTCTTGGGGATGATCGCGTTGCCGTATCTGGTGTTGCCCATGTACCTGCTGTTTGGACGGCGCAAACTCCCGCGTAAGGTATTGCCGCGCGCATCGACGAGAAGCAATGCAGGTCACTGGGCACAGGATCTGATCCAGAGTTTCGGATTGCCGCCCTGTTCACGAGCACGCATCAGTCTGCATCAGGATGGGGCCGAGTCGGCCGCGGCACTGTTCGCCACCATGTCGGGCGCACAGTCGCGGCTGGACATCAGTACCTACATTTTGGGCGATGATGATTTTGGCCGCAAAGCCATGCAGCACATGATGGAGCGCGCGCGCAGCGGCGTGGACGTCCGCCTTCTGCTCGACGGCGTGGGTGCAATTCAATTGCCGAAAGCCTGCTTCAAAGCGCTCGAGATCGGCGGCGTCGACACCGCCACGTTCAGCCCGCTATTCGCACGGCGGACCCAGGGTCCACGCAACTTGCGCAATCATCGCAAGATGGTGATCGCAGACGGCAGCCGGTTGTGGGCTGGGGGACGCAACCTTGCCGCCGAGTATTTCTCGGGCGCCGCGGGCGCGCCGCCCTGGCGGGACTTGACCTTTGATCTGCAGGGCCCGGTGGCGGCCGCAGCCGCCGCGCAATTTGAAAGCGACTGGGTTGCTGCCGGCGGCAAGCCAGCCTCGGCCGATATCCTGTCATTGAATCCGGCGGCTCCGGCGGCGGCCGCGGCCGCGGGAAGCCTCGCGGCCTTGAACCGTGAGCCGGCCGGCGAGGCACAGTTTCTGCCAAGCGGCCCGGATCAGAGCGAGGATACGGTGCACGCATTGCTGATCGACGCGTGCTTTCAGGCCCGCGACCGCATGCTCGCGGTGACGCCCTACTTCGTGCCCGACGTCAGCCTCGAAACGGCCATGCGTCTGGCGGCGCGGCGCGGAGTGCGCATAGATCTTTGCATTCCGCAAAGTTCCAATCATAAATTGGCGGACTTTGCGCGCAATCGCGCGCTGCGATCCTTGAGCCTCGCGGGAGTCAATGTGCACCTGTTGCCTGGCATGTGCCACGCAAAGGCCGTGGTATTCGACGACGCACTCGCGCTATCCGGCTCGGTGAATCTGGACTCGCGCAGCCTGCTGCTCAATTACGAATGCGCGGTCGTCTTCTACGGCCGCACCGAAATAGATTGGCTTGCAAAGTGGATCGAAGCGCTCATTCCGCGCACGCTCGCCTTTGACAGCCGCCCGCCGGGTTTGCTGCGCGACCTTTGCGAAGGACTGCTGCTCACCGTGGCTTATCAATTGTGACGTAGGACTGGTCTTACAGACTTTATGACTGACGGGTTTTTGCGCGTAGTATCCTGGTCTGGCAGCGCTGGGTGAGCGGTGGAATTCAAGGATTATTACAAAGTGATGGGCGTTGCGCGCGACGCGACGGAAGCGCAGATCAAGCAAGCCTATCGCAAGCTTGCGCGCAAATATCATCCGGACGTGAGCAAGGAAAAGGATGCCGAGGCGCGCTTCAAGGATGTCGGCGAGGCCTACGAGGTGCTCAAGAATCCCGAAAAACGCGCGGCTTACGATCAACTCGGCCAGAACCACCGCCCGGGAGAAGATTTCAGGCCGCCTCCCGATTGGGACGCCGGCTTTGAATTCAGCGGTGCCGGTCCCGGCAATTCGTCGTACAGTGATTTTTTCGATTCACTCTTCGGCGCGCAGGCGCGATCCGGCCGCCGCGCGGATTTTCATTCCGCAAACGGCGATGATCATCACGCCAAGGTGCTGCTCGATTTGGAAGCGTCGCTGAATGGCGGCGCTCGCACGTTTACCCTGCGCATGCCCGAGCTCGACGGCTCCGGCCGGCTCGTGTCGAAGGAACGAACCCTGAATGTTCAGATCCCCAAGGGGATTGTTTCAGGGCAGCAGATCCGCCTTGCGGGTCAGGGAGCACGCGCGCCCGGCAACGGGAAAGCCGGCGATCTATACATCGAGGTGGACTTTCAACCTCATCCTTTATATCGAATCGACGGGCGGGACCTTTACTTGGAATTGCCGGTAACGCCCTGGGAGGCAGCTCTGGGTGCGACCGTGAAGACGCCCACGCCCAACGGGGCCGTCGATTTGAAAATCCCCGCCGCATCGCATGCCGGAAGTAAATTGCGCCTGAGAGGCCGCGGAATTCCCGCCAGCCCCGCCGGCGACTTCTACGTGATTCTGCAGATCGCCCTGCCGGCGGCGAACGACGACAAGGCCAAGGCGGCGTATGCGGCGATGGCCGAAGCACTGCCGTTCAATCCTCGCGCCAGTCTAGGAGTTTAAAATGTACCCATCAGATGATCGGGTCTTGTCGGGCAGCCTATTCGACGAATCAGCGAAGCTCAGCATTGAAGAGTTGAGCCGCATGTGCGCCGTCGATGAACGGCATATCGTAGAATTTGTCGAGGAAGGCGTTCTGCACGTCGTCGATGTCCGCACCGAGTGGCGCTTCACGGGCGCTGCGTTGCGCCGCGCACGGTTGGCGCTGCGCCTGGAGCGGGATCTGGAGCTGAATCTGGCCGGCGTCGCGCTCGCCGTCGAGTTGATCGAGGAAATTTCGCAGCTGCGCCGCGAACTCAGAGCGAGAGGTTAAATGAACAAGACTGAATCCGATGCCTTCGTGTTTTTCGGCGCCACCGGCGATCTGGCCTACAAGAAGATCTTTCCTGCGCTGTACGCCATGGTGCGCCGCGGCGGCTTTCACATTCCCATCATCGGCATGGCGCGCGCCGGCTGGACCCTGGACAAGCTCACGGACCGTGCGCGCGACAGCGTCCAGCAGAACGGCGATTTCGACGCCGCGAGCTTCGACAAGCTTGCCGCATTGCTGCGCTACGTCGATGGAGACTACGCGGCCCCGGAGACTTTCACCAAGCTGAAGAGTGCGATAGGCCTGGCCAAGAGTCCGATTCACTATCTCGCCATTCCGCCGAGCATGTTCGCCAGCGTGATCCAGGGACTGCAACAGTGCGGCTGCGCCGAGAACGCCCGGGTGATCGTGGAGAAGCCTTTCGGCCGCGACCTGGCCAGTGCGCAGGCGCTCGACAGGACCCTGCATGAAGTCTTCGAAGAATCCTCGATCTTTCGCATCGACCACTATTTGGGCAAAGAAGCGGTGCAAAACATCTTGTACTTCCGCTTCGCCAATACCTTTCTCGAACCGATATGGAATCGGGAATACATCCGGGACGTGCAAATCACGATGGCGGAGAACTTCGGCGTTCAGGGTCGCGGGGCCTTCTACGAGGAAGTTGGCACGATCCGCGACGTGGTGCAAAACCATCTGCTGCAGGTCGTGACATTGCTGGCGATGGATGCGCCGGCCGGCCACGACCCGGAGACCATGCAGGCGGAAAAGCTGCGAATCTTCCGCGCCATGCAGCCGCTTGATCCGAAACAAGTCGTGCGCGGACAATTTCGCGGCTATCGGAGCGAAAACGGCGTTGCCAAGGATTCACAGGTCGAGACTTTCGCCGCACTGCGCCTGCATATCGATACCTGGCGCTGGGCGGGTGTGCCGTTCTTCATCCGTGCCGGCAAGAACCTTCCTGTCACGGCCACCGAAGTGAGGGTGACGCTCAAACGGCCGCCGCTGGCGATCTTCGATCCCAGCGACACCATGCCTTCGAATTATTTCCGTCTGCGCTTGAGTCCCGAGGTGGTCATTGGCGAGGGCGCATTGGCGAAACTCAACGGTGAGGATATGCGCGGCGAACCGGTCGAATTGATAGCGCGCCACAACACCCAAGCCGACAAATCTCCCTACGAGCGCCTGCTGGGAGATGCCGTGCGCGGCGATACATCATTGTTCACGCAAGATGATTCCGTGGAAGCGGCCTGGCGGGTGGTCGACCCGGTCTTGTCCGGCGGCCTGCCTGTGGCCGAATACGAACCCGGCACGTGGGGCCCGGCCGCCGCGAATAAAATCATCGACGGCGCGGAGACGTGGCACGACCCTCAGATCGAGAAGTCCGCGCCGTGCTGAACGACGACGCGACGGTATTTTTGCTGGATGTCGACAACACCCTGCTCGACAACGACCGTTTCACGGCAGACCTCGGCGAGCGGCTCGAGAGCTCGTTCGGCGCCCAAGAGCGCGCCCGTTACTGGGACCTTTTTGCGCAGCGGCGCGCGGCACTCGGGCTGGCCGATTACCTCGGCACCCTGCAGGAATTTCGTGCCGGTCTCGATGACAATCCGAAACTTCTCGACATGTCGCAGTTCCTGCTGGAATACCCTTTCGCCAGCCGCCTGTTTCCGAGCGCCCTGGAGGCGCTTGCCCATCTGCGTACACTCGGAATGCCGGTCGTGCTGTCGGATGGCGATATCGTGTTCCAGCCGCGGAAAGTCCAGCGCTCCGGTATTTGGGATGCCGTCGAGGGGCGCGTCATGATCTACGTGCACAAGGAAAAAGTGCTCGATCACATGCAGCGGCGCTATCCCGCGAAGCACTATGTTATGGTCGATGACAAGGCGAATCTGCTGGCGGCGATGAAGCAGGCGTTGGGCGCGCGGCTGACGACGGTTTTCGTGCGCCAAGGGCACTACGCGGTATCGGCCGAGTCCAAATCAGCGGCTCCTGCGCCGGATCTGGTCATCGAGCGCATCGGAGATCTTCTCAATCACAACCCGACCGACTTTGAGGTGCGACCATGAGTATGACGAAAAACCTGCACGATTTGGGTCAAAGCCTCTGGCTCGACAATATCACGCGGGAAATTCTCGACGACGGCACGCTGCGGCGCTACATAGAGCAATTCTCCGTCACCGGACTGACGTCGAATCCCACGATCTTCGATGAGGCCATCGGCAAAACCGCCGCCTACGATAAGGGAATTCGCCAGAAGGCCGCAGCCGGCATGTCCGGGGAGGGTCTGTTCGTTGAATTGGCTCTCGAGGATCTGCGCCGTGCGGCGGACCTGTTCAGACCTGAATTCGACCGGACTCAGGGAATCGACGGCTGGGTGTCGATGGAAGTATCCCCGCTGCTCGCGAACGATACGCAGGGGACCATCGACGCCGCATTGCGCATTCACAAACAGGCCAATCGCCCCAACCTGTACGTCAAGATCCCGGGAACTCCCGCCGGCGTGCAGGCGATCGAGGCGGCCATATTCGCCGGCGTTCCCATCAATGTGACGCTGCTGTTCTCGCGCGAACAGTATCTGAAGGTCGCCGATGCCTATATGCGTGCGCTGGAGCGCCGTATCGCCGCGGGTCTCGATCCCAAGATCAATTCGGTTGCCTCTGTGTTCGTCAGCCGCTGGGATCGCGCCGTGGCGGACAAAGTGCCCCAGGAATTGATCAACCGGTTGGGTATAGCAATCATGCAGCGCACCTACCGAGCGCACTGCGAGTTGATCGGCGGCAAACGATGGAAGGATTTGGAAGCCAAGGGCGCACGCAAGCAACGCATGCTGTGGGCCAGCACTGGAACCAAGGATCCCAAGGCCCCGCCCGGACTGTATGTCGAAGCATTGGCTGCCCCTGATACCGTCGACACCATGCCGGAGAAGACCCTGCTCGCGTTCGAGCAAGGCGGCACGCTCCGCGGCGTCATGGACAAGAATGGCGGCGATGCGGAGTCCGTGCTGGCGCGTTTTGCCGGTGCCGGCGTCGATGTCGAGGTCCTCGCCACGCAGTTGCAAGTGGAGGGCGCCGCATCGTTTGTCAAATCCTGGACTGAACTCTTGAAGCGCATCCAGGACAAGAGCGCTGCATTGGCCACCACTTGAGTGAGCGGCTGAATCCACTCGCCGGCAAGCCGGCTCCCGCGGCCTCGCTGGTGGATGTGCCGCGGCTGGTGACGGCCTACTATACCGAGCGGCCGGATCCTGCGGTCCCTGCCCAACGAGTCGCCTTCGGCACGTCGGGGCATCGCGGATCTTCCTTCGACGTGGGCTTCAACGAAGCGCACGTGCTCGCCATCAGTCAGGCCATTTGCGAATACCGCAAGCAGCAGGGCATCGACGGGCCGCTATTTATGGGCTTCGATACCCATGCTCTGTCGGCGCCGGCATTTGCCAGCGCACTTGAAGTGCTGGCAGCGAACGGCGTCGAGGTCATGATCGCGGCCGATGACGAATACACGCCGACACCTGCCGTTTCGCATGCCATTCTCGTCTACAACCGCGGCCGCAGCGCCGGCCTGGCCGACGGCATCGTCATCACGCCCTCGCACAATCCGCCGAATGACGGCGGTTTCAAGTACAACCCCACGAATGGCGGTCCGGCGGATTCCGACATCACAAAGTGGATCGAGAATCGCGCAAACGACCTGTTGCGAAGCACCGCCGCCGTCAAGCGGATGCCATTCAGCGCCGCGCGGCGTGCCGCCACCACTCACTCGCACGACTACCTGTCGAACTACGTGCAGGATCTCGGCGCAATCCTCGACATGAACGTCATTCGAGATTCCAAGATTCGCATGGGCGTCGACCCGCTGGGGGGCGCCGGCGTGCACTACTGGCCGCGGATCGCCGAGCGCTATGGGCTCGATCTCACCGTGGTGAACGACGAGGTGGACCCGACATTTCGATTCATGACGCTCGATTGGGATGGGAAAATTCGCATGGACCCCTCCTCCTCGTATGCCATGCAGCGGCTCATCCATCTCAAGGACCGCTTCGACATCGCCTTTGCCTGCGACACCGACCACGATCGGCATGGCGTGGTTACCCGCAGCAGCGGCTTGATGCGGCCAAATCATTATTTGTCCACGATGATCGACTACCTGTTCAGCCACCGCAGCGGCTGGCGCGCGGACGCGGCCATCGGCAAGACGGTGGTGAGCAGCGCGATGATCGATCGCGTCGGCGCCAAGCTCGAGCGCCGCGTCTATGAGGCGCCCGTGGGCTTCAAGTGGTTTGTCTCCGGCCTGGTCGACGGATCGCTGGGTTTTGGCGGCGAAGAGAGCGCGGGCGCATCCTTCAGCCGGATCGACGGCCGCGCGTGGACGACCGACAAGGACGGTATCGTGCCGGCGCTGTTGGCAGCGGAAATCACGGCCGCCACCGGCCGCGATCCGGGTGAACACTATCGCGCGCTGGAGCAGCAACTCGGCACTTCGTTTGCCGATCGCATCGATGCCCCGGCCACGCCTGCGCAAAAGGCGAAGCTCGGCAAGCTTGATCGGCAGCAAGTTCGCATTTCGGAACTGGCCGGAGACCCGATCGAACAGATCTTGACGCAGGCACCGGGCAACAATGCACCCATTGGCGGCGTGAAAGTCACCTCTCGCGGCGGTTGGTTCGCGGCTCGCCCCTCGGGAACCGAGAACATTTACAAGATCTATGCGGAGAGCTTTCATGACGAGGCGCATCTACGCCGGCTGATCGCGGAAGCACAGACCATCGTCGATGCGGCACTCGCCTAGCGGCCGGCGCGCTTGGCAGATTCCGACGACATTGCGCTGACGCCCACCGCCAAGCGCTTGCTGCCGTGGCTGGTCGCCGTTGGGTTCTTCATGGAATCCTTGGATACGACCATTCTCAACACGGCCGTGCCCGCGATTGCTCAAGCGCTGGACGTGCCGCCCTTGAGCATGAAGGCGGTGCTGGCGAGTTATACCTTGAGCTTGGCGGTGTTCATTCCGATCAGCGGCTGGATGGCGAATCGCTTCGGCACGCGGCGCGTCTTCGCCTCGGCAATCGGCATCTTCACGCTTGGCTCGCTTCTCTGCGGTCTATCCCACGACATTCACTTGCTGGTGGCCTGCCGAATCCTGCAAGGCGCCGGCGGCGCAATGATGCTGCCGGTGGGCCGCATCACCATGGTGCGCACCTTCGCGAAATCGGAACTCATCAACGCCATGAGTTTCGTCGCCATTCCGGGTCTCGTGGGCCCAATGCTCGGGCCCGTGATCGGCGGCGCGATCATCGCCTACTTCCCGTGGAACGTGATCTTCTTCGTCAACATCCCCATCGGCCTGTGCGGCCTTTACATGGTTTATCGGCATCTGCCCAATTACCGCGAAAAGCGCAACTACCGGATGGACATCATTGGACTGGTGCTCTTCGGTTCCGGCGTGGCGCTGCTGTCTTACGTGCTCGAAGTATTCGGCGAAACTACCTTGAGCGGCCGGGAGATGCTGGGACTGTTGGGCATTTCCGCTGCCTTGCTTGCGACCTACGGCTTGCATACCAAACGCACTGCGCACCCGTTGCTGCGCCTCAAGCTGTTGCGGGTCCGCACCTTTCGCGTTGCGGTCAGCGGTAATTTGTTCACCCGCCTGGGGATTGGCGGCATCCCCTTCCTGCTGCCGCTGCTGTATCAAGTCGGCTTGGGCTTCTCGCCGATCCAATCGGGACTGCTCATCATGCCGCAGGCCTTTGCCGCAATGAGTCTGAAATTGACCATGCCGCTCATCTTGAAGCGCTTTGGCTATCGACGCGTGCTGATCAGCAATACCATCATGCTCGGCTTGATGATCATGCTGTTCGCCACGATCAACCTCGGCACCCCTGTCTGGCTCATCGTCATGATGGCGTTCGCGTACGGATTTCTAACCTCATTGCAATACACCAGCATGAACACCCTGGCCTACGCGGACGTGGGCGAGCATGATGCAAGCGGCGCCAGCACCATTGCCAGCACGGTGCAGCAACTGGCGGTCAGCTTCGGCATTGCCACGGCCTCGCTCGCCGTCGCGTTGTTCATCCCGGATCGCATGCACGCCACGGCGCCGCAGTTGCTGCATGGAATTCACCTCGCCTTCCTGAGTGTCGCCGTACTGACCATTGTGTCCACGGTGGTATTCGCGCGCCTGAGGGCGCAGGACGGCGCCGCGGTCAGTCAACACAAAGCGCCGCTGCCGCTCTAGGGAGTGCCGGACTCGCGCTTGCGCCTCGCCTCATAGGCCCGCAGATGCGCATAGGCGGTGGCGAGCAAGGTCGTGCGCGGTGGATCCGCAGCGCGCCTCAGAAGATCGCCTACGATGTGATCGGCCTCGATTCGCCTGCCTTGCTCGATATCCCGCAGCATCGACGCCGTGAAAGCGGAGCCCGGTGCCGTGAGCACCGCCATACCTGCGTTCGTCGCCGCTTCGCGTGGCGCAAAGCCGTTCTCGGCGGCGATGGCGGCGCACTCCTGCATGAGCCGCTCCGGAATGTCCCGCGCGCCCGCGGCCAGGATATCGCCCACGGTCGCACGCATGAGGCTGGTCGTCGATGCCGCCGCCGCAATGAACACCCATTTCTCCCACATCTCGTGCAGTATCTCGCGGCTCAAGTGCGCCTCGAAGCCGGTTACGCGCAAAGCCGCTGCGATTGCATCGATGACCGGCTCCGTGCCTTGAATGCGCGCGCCAAATACCAAGGCGTTGAAGGTACCCAGTTGTTGGATGCGGCCCTCGGCATCCAGGGTCGACGAAATCCGCGCCACCCCTCCCAGCACCCGTTCCGCACCGAATCGAGCATCCAGGACATCGAGATGGCGCATGCCGTTCAGCAGCGGCAGCACGCGTGAATTCGGGCCCACTCCCGGGGCGAAGTCCTTGATCGATCCTTCCAAGTCATAGGACTTGCTGCTGACGATGATCAGATCGTACGCGCTGTTGAGACTATCAGCGGTGACCGTCGGCGGCGACGGAAGGTCGAGATTGCCGAGCGGACTCACGACCACCAGACCATTGCGGCGCAGTTGCTCGGCACGGCGCGCTCTGACCAGAAAGGTGACATCGCGGCCTGCCGCAAGCAGCCGAGATCCGAAATAGCCGCCGATGGCGCCGGCGCCAACCACGAGAATTCTCACGCTCGAATCTCAATCACTCTTTTTTAATTTCATGGCCGCCGAATTGATTGCGCATTGCCGCCAGCAGCTTGTCGGAAAACGAATCGTTATCGCGCGAGCGCAATCGCTCGAGCAACGACAGCGTAATGACAGGCGCGGACACCCCCAGTTCGATGGCATCGGCAACGGTCCAACGTCCCTCGCCCGAATCGGCTACATAGGGAGCAATGCCGGCCAACGTCGGATTTTTTTCCAGCGCGTTTGCCGTGAGATCCAGCAACCACGAGCGCACCACGCTGCCGTAACGCCAGATTTCGGCCACCTGATGCAGATCCAGCTTGAATTCGCTTTTATGCTGTAGGATCGAAAATCCTTCGGCATATGCCTGCATCATTCCGTATTCGATGCCATTGTGGACCATCTTGGTGTAGTGGCCCGCGCCCACGGGTCCGACCCGGCCCCAGCCCTGATCCTTGGCCGGAGCCAGCGTCTCGAAAATCGGCCGCAGACGTTCAACCACGGCTTCGTCGCCGCCGATCATCAGGCTGTAGCCTTCCGCCAACCCCCAAATACCGCCGCTGGTGCCGGAATCCACATATTGAATCTTGCGCTGCGCCACCGTGGACGCTCGACGCTGGGTGTCCCGATAATTCGAATTTCCGCCGTCGATGATGGTATCGCCGGCGCTCAACAGCGGTACCAGGCTGGTAATGGTGCTGTCGGTGATTTCGCCGGCCGGCACCATGAGCCAAACCACGCGCGGTGCTTTGAGTTTTCCGACCATTTGCTCGAGCGTGGCCGCGGTTTGCGCGCCATTTTTCTCCAGCAGCGCACGCGCCGTCTCCGCGGGATCGTAGCCGACGACTTTATGGCCGCCGCGCATCAGCCGTTGCGCCATGTTCGCGCCCATGCGGCCCAAACCAATCATTGCGATTTCCATGATTCTTCAACCGTGTTCGCGCGAGCGCAGGAGGCTTTTAGTATATCGCGGATTAGGGCCGCTTGAGGATGGTCATCACGGCGGGGCTGCCCACGGCTTCGAATCGCCCGGTGAAAGTCAAAGCCCCGCTCGCCGCGTTCACGTGAAATGAGGTGATCGAGTCGCCGCGTTGATTGCATGAGTAGAGAAATGTCCCCGCCGGGTCCAGGCACAAACTGCGCGGCGAATCCGAATGCACCCAGGCCTCGGAAATGCTGCGCAATTGACCGTCGTCTCCCGCCGCAAAAATCGACACCGAGTTGTGTAGGCGATTCGCGACATATAGAAAGCGTCCGTCGGCGGTCATGACGATTTCGGAGGCAAGATTGCTGCCTGCGAATTTCGGCGGCAGGCTCGGCACGACCTGCTTGAGCCGCAGGCCGCCGCGCGCCGGGTCGTAGTCGTAAACAGCAACGTGGGCATCCTGTTCGTACAGGTTGTAGAACACTCGGCCGCCGGGATGAAAGACAAAATGTCGCGGTGCGGAGCCTGGCGGCGCCGCCACCACCGGCACTTCGGCGGGCATCAGCCTGCCTGCCGCAGCATCGAAGCGCCACACCAGTGTGAGATCGAGCCCTGCGTCGTTCGCGATGACGAATTGCCCGCTGGGGTCGGATGCGACCATGTGCAGATGCGGGCTGTCGTGGTCGCTGACCGCGAATTGCCCCGGCGCTTCGTTGACCGCGCGCGCATGATGCCGCGGACCCACGCTGGGCCTGACGTCCGTCGCTTCGCCCAGCGCGCCATCGCTTCCGACCGGAAAAACCGCAACGCTGCCGCCGCCATAGTTGGCGGCGAACACAAACTTCCCCGATGGATGCATGCTGGCATGGGCCGGCGTCGTGCCGCCGGAACTTACCGCGCCCAATCGCCTGAGCTGCAGGGTCTCCTTGTCGATGGCGTAGGAGACGATGGCGCCCTTGTGCGTACCTTGAAAATTATCGATCTCGCTGACCGCATACAGGCGGGTCTGTTCCGCGTTGACCGTGAGCCAGCTTGGATTGCGGATGTCATCCATGACCTGCAGCTGCGTCAGCGCAGCGGTAACAGGATCGAGTCGGAACAAATAAATCCCGCCGCCATTGGGCGTGTATGTGCCGACGTAGGCGAAGTGATAGGCCGGCTGCGGCGGCGCGTTCACCGCCGCGGCCGCGCGCGCCAAGCGGGGAAAAACCGCCGGCAGCAGCAGCGGTGCGCTGCGCAATAAATCGCGCCGGCTGATTCTAGATATCAACGACACATCCCATGGGCACGGACACGGACGTCGCGTGTTCAATCATTCAAAAAGAGAGTAATGCTCGACGCGGAAAAAGCCAATGTTGACGCCGTGTACTGGCCGGTCGCCGTCATTCCCGTCGCCAGATGGGTGCCGTTGAGCTCCGCTAGCAATTGGATAATGAAAGCATCATAGGTGTTGAAGGACTCAACGGTCGAAGAAGATGCATGCCCGATTGAAAACACCGTCGCAGTGGAACTGCTGGGAGTAATTGTCGGATTGGACGACAGTCCCACCAGGTTGGTGGTTTGAGATCCGAGTTGGATCAGGTGCCGCGCGCCTATATTTCCGTTGGCGACGTCGAGAACGATCGAGGTGCTGTCGAACGAGGTGAACGGCGCCGCGCTGCCTCCGGCCCAGTCGATGACCAGTTCCGCTTGTATGGTCGTGGGGTCAAGCAGTGTGGTGGCCGCAAAGGTCGGCGCCGCCGTGCCGAATGGACCGGTGAATCCACCGACGACGACGGGTGCGCCCACCGTCGAATTGGTCAGATCCAGGCTGCCGGTCCCCACCGCATATTGGCCCGGTGCCGCGCCGCTGCCGATGAAATCCAAGGCTCTGATCACGCGCCCCCCCAGCGAGGTCAGGTTGAGCGTGAGCGATCCGGTGCCTTGCGCGGTGACCAAACCTGAAGCGGTGGTGGAGTCGAGGCGCACGTGACCCGCGCTGGCATCGAGAACGGTCTGGCCCGTGCTTGAACTGCTTGCCGTGCCGAATGCCTCAATGGCCGAACCCACTGAAATCTGTTGCGGGCTGATGCTTTCCACGGCTCCTTCGCCGAAGAACGTGATCAAAGTGTTCGGGCCGACATTGACGATGGTGGTGCCGGGAACAAATGTATTGGTGCCATTATTTTGAGTCAACGTGGCGTCTTCGATGCCCAGCGTGTTGCCGCTGCGAGCGGACACAATACCCGTGACTCGATCACTTCCGACGGTTGATGCAGTGCCGTCTACCAATACCTGCGAGGCGGCGAACGTCACGCTGGAAGTATCCGTGACCGGGGCAGTCAGTACGCTCGGCGTAGTGGTTGGCGTAGTGGTTGGCGTCGTAGTCGGCGCAGTCGTAGTTGGCGCAGTCGTTGTCGGCGTCGTGGGCGGGGGCACGGGGGTAGGCGTGGCAGTAGCCGTGGTCACGGTCAGCGTGCCGAACACCGTGGTCACCGTATTGGCCGATACCGTGGCTAGCTGCGCCTGACCGGTGACTCCCGTCGAGGTAAACCCATTGATCTCGTAGGTCGTGCTGTCGCTCGGCGTGATCGCAAGCTGACCCATTCCGGCGGTGGTACTGTCGAAAGGCATGACGCCGGTCGCCAAAGAGTTGCCGTTCGCGCCCA
>Ga0193753_10000711_pt1 | contig 31377 bp, 24 predicted proteins | sample H1c2metaG_FD_144925 | JGI IMG/M metagenome (GOLD analysis project Ga0193753, IMG submission 144925) | Soil microbial communities from a riparian zone of the East river system, Colorado, United States - H1c2 | ecosystem: Environmental > Terrestrial > Soil > Riparian zone | place: USA: East...
GACGATGAGTTGAACGAAGCAGTGGACCGTGAAGCTGTGCGGCAACAGCTCGATCAACTTTCAACGGAGCATCGTGAAGCGCTCGTGCTGCGCTTCATCGAAGACATGAGCTGCGACGACATTGCCCGCGTCACCGGCAGCACGCTTGGGACGGTGCGTTCCAGAATCCATTACGCCAAACGCGCGCTTCGCCGCGCCTTCGAGGATAAAAGCTATGAAACAAAATGAAACGCCATCCACTCTCGCTTCGGCAGACGAACGCGTGCTGCACAGTTTGCGGGCGCAGCAGCGCGGATTGAAATGGCTGACCGGCCTCGCCGTTGCGTTCTGGGTGCTGGCCGTGATTGGCGGGATCGGCGTGCTGGTTTGTTACTCGATTTTCTACCAGCCGAAGGAAAAACAGATCATGTCCGACTACGAGAAGTATGGCTATCTGCCTCGCTACACGAATTCAGCCACTGGCTCGCGGCCGGCCGGCCCTGCCACGCCGGAGCAGGCGCTCGGCCTTCACTTCACCTTGAGCTACGTGGTAACGAAGGGGCTACTGGCCGTCGCCGTCACCGTGATTATTCTTGCCTGCGGCACGCTCACGACGCTCCTGCTCGTGGTGCTGAACCGGCGTGTGACGTTGAAACAAATCAACCACAGCCTCGCGCAAATTTCCGATCAGTTGAGGCAGCTACAGCAACGAGGTTCTTGATGTCACCGAGCGCGATGGAAGCGCAAATCCTTTTCGGTAGCGAGCTTGTCCGCACCTGCTACTCGCGAAACACCGTGATAGTGATCTCGCCATTGGCACGGATGACACCGCGGAACATTCCATCCGTGTTGAATGGCATAGCGATGTTGCCGCGCGCATCCATGGCGATGAATCCTCCCTTGCCTCCGAGTTGATCGACTTTCGCAAGCGCCTGCTCCCCCGCTGCCCGCACGGACAGTCCCTTGTATTCCATCAGCGCGGACACATCGTGCGCGACGGCGGAGCGAATGAAATACTCGCCGTGACCCGTGCAGGAGACGGCGCACGTTCCATTGTTCGCGTAGGTGCCCGCGCCAATGATCGGTGAATCGCCCACACGCCCAAACTTCTTGTTCAACATTCCTCCCGTCGAAGTGCCGGCGGCGAGATGGCCGCGCGTATCGAGCGCCACGGCGCCGACCGTTCCAATGGCATCGCGCGCCTCCGCTTCGGCGCTGCGCTTGGCGCTCTTCTTTTGTTTCGCCCGTTCCCATTCCTCTTTGCGAAATGGTGTGATGAAATAACTCGGCGGCACCAGCTTCACGTCCTGCTCTTTCACAAACTTCTCCGCGCCTTCGCCAACCATCATGACGTGCGGAGATTTCTCCATCACCAGGCGTGCGGCGGTGATGGGATTTTTAATGCGTTTCACCGAAGCAACTGCGCCCGCCTTCTTCGTTGCTCCTTCCATGATGGAAGCATCCATCTCCACCGTGCCTTCGGCCGTGAGCACCGATCCTTTGCCCGCGTTGAAGACCGGCGAATCCTCCAGGATGCGAATTGCTGCTTCGACTGCATCCAGGCTCTTCCCGTTCGTCCGCAGGATCGCGTGACCCGCCACGAGCGCCGCCCGCATCGCCGCGCGCGATTCCTTTTCGCGCTCCGGCGTCAGTTCGTTGCGCCACACACCCGCGCCTCCGTGCAGCACGAGCACGAAGTTGGTTGTGCTGTCCGCTCCGCGACTGTCGTTCGACATGGCGCCAAGCATCAACACAGCCAGTATCGCGCGCAAGGGCCAGCCCACCATGGCAATCAGGATTCTCATGAACGTCATCCTATGTTCCTCAACTCGGTAACGCGCAAGTGCCGATTACGGAGCGAGGCAGGGCGCTCCGCGCTTCCTATTCTTGCACGCGTCCTTACTGAAAACTCCGTTGCAAAAATCTCCACGCCTGCTTTTCTCACCTCATGGAGCGGGGAAAAACGGCGTTCACGTTAATTGAATTGCTGGTGGTCATCGCGATCATCGCCATTCTTGCCGCGTTGCTGTTGCCCGCCCTGGCGCAGGCGCGGGAATCGGGCCGTCGCATCGCCTGCGTGAACAACCTGCGCCAGCTCGCCGTCGCCGTGCAGATGTATGCCGACGAATCGGACGACAAGCTTCCCAACGTCTGGGATTCCGCCGTGGGCACCGGCCAAAGCTCCGGCAGCAACGGATGGATTTATTTCACGGACTTCGGCAACCCGACCAAGTTCGATCCCAGGCAAGGTTCTCTTTTCCAATTCGCGCCCAATCCAAAAGTATTTGTGTGCCCCAGCGACCGCGCGCAGTCCGGCGGCAGCTACTCCATCAACGCGCGCCTGAGCCGCGCAACAGCCACCACCGGTCTGTATGAAGGCATCGGGGCATCCGCGCTCACCGCGCCTTCGAGCACGTTGCTGTTCCTCGAAGAAGCCGCTCCGCAGACGCTCGGTGGGGATTCGAGCAACGACAGTTACCACGACCCGCGCAACGACAAGCTGAGCAGCCGCCATCGTGGCGCCGCCGTTTTCGCCTTCTGCGACGGCCATGTGAGCGGCTTCAAAACCAACACGCTCCGCTTTCCCAATCTCAACGGTGACCCGCGCTTTGAACCGTGAAAGTCTGATTGAAGAGCGGATAAACCTCATCCAGCGCGAAGGGGCGAATTGCTGTGCGGCACGGGAGCGTGGCTTGAAAGCCACGGCTGCCAGCGGATGGTGCGCGGCGACTTCGACGAAGGCTGGCAGATATCACTTGATGATTGGCACTGGTCCTCGCCCGCGCCAAAGCAAAGCGACACTTCGCTTCGTGGGATCGAATGCACAAATCTGATCGTCGCCCAGTTGGAACAAAACTTTGTCAGATGGTAGGTGAACGGCGTTGCGAACTATCCAAGAACCGAATGGCGTCTCGTAGGAGAAATGCACTTTGGCACCGGTTTTCATATTCGAACCACTCAATCCTTCCACGGACCAGAACCCCGAAAAGAATTTCCAATCGCTTGTTGTGGCAGATCCAAGTGGTGTGACGGCACCAAAATTGAACCATGTGCCTTCGGGCTCCGGATTGCCATTGATGCTGCGCCAATCAGGTGCGACTTGAACCAGAAGGTTGGTGATGACCGGAACGATGTTCGCGTTGCGGGTATCGTCGCCGTGAACGCGAGCGATGAGATCCCAGTGGTTCGGATTCGAAGCATTTGCGCGGACAAGCAAACGGTCGTTCTTATTGGTCGAGTGAAGTTCTTGAATCTTCTCCGGCTTCGTTGAGGAGAGCCGCGCGCTGTAAACGTCGCCGTCCTCCGCGATGAAATAAACGATCACGCTTTCCGGCAGCGACAACTCAGTGGGTGTCACGATGTGCATCTTTGTGTAAAGCGAAGTACCGCTCGCCACCCAATACCATCCGAACAAAATCGCGTACGATGTGCTCTGCACCACGAACGATGCACGCAAGCTGCGGCGCACTGGGCGCTCGGACTGACGCAACAGTGGAATGATGAAGGGCAATTCCAAAACAAGCGTCATCGCATATGTGACGGCAACCATGATCCAAAACCACTTCCACGCATTCGTCAGATCGAGAGGCAAGGCGTGGACGATGACTCCGCGCAGAAGCAAACCACCAATCCATGCCGAGAAGTAGTTGGCAATGATCATGAACGTAATCGCTCTTCCCTTCGGCGCTTTGAACAGCCACGCAAGCAGCAGACCCTCAAGAATTCCAATCAGGGCATTACCAATCGCGAGATGGAGCATTGCGGCCCACATGAGAGGCGTTCCGGCGTTGGCAGAAGCGTAAGACGGAAAAGCAAACAGACTGAGCAGGATGAGGGCGAAGAGAGGGCGCCGAGTGGTCACACCGAAATCTATCTCGCTGCGAGTGGTTCGTCGAGGCGTGCGCTGCCAACATCTTCTTCTTGCCTCGCGCCGCTCGCGCCATAACTTCTCCCCTCTTTATGGCTGAGATGACTCTTACCCCCGAATCGAAGGCTGCTGAATCTGCTGTTGTTGACGGCAAAGCGGGTGTGCGCCCGTTCGCCTGGACGGATCGCTTCGTCAACCGCCACATCGGGCCGAATGCGGCGGAGGTGCGGGAGATGTTGCGGGTGTGCGGGTTCGAGTCGCTCGACCAACTCATCGACGCCACGGTGCCGAAGTCGATTCGGATGGCGCAGCCACTGAATTTGCCCGCGGCGCGCAGCGAGCACGGCTTGCTCAACGAGATGCGCACGCTCGCGGCGCAGAACCAGATTTTCCGCAGCTACATTGGGATGGGTTATTACGACACCATCACGCCGCCGGTCATTCAGCGGAACGTCATCGAGAACCCGGGCTGGTACACGCCCTACACGCCGTATCAGGCGGAGATTTCGCAGGGTCGCCTCGAAGCGTTGCTGAATTTCCAGACGCTGGTCACCGACCTCACGGGCATGGAAATCGCCAACGCGTCGCTGCTCGATGAAGGCACGGCCGCGGCGGAGGCGATGCAGATGTGCCACAGCCTTGTAGCGTCACGCGCCCCGCGTGCGGGTTCCGCGGGCGTCCCGCCCGTCGGTGCTGGCGGCGGGACGCCGCCGCAACCCGCAGGCGAGGACGCCCGCGCTACGAATCGCATCTTCGTGAGCGACGCGTGTCATCCGCAGACGATCGACGTGCTGCAAACGCGCGCGAAGGCGCTCGGCATCGAGGTCGTCGTGGGGAATCACAACGCGTTTGATTTTTCGCAGAAGGCCTTCGCCGCGCTGGTGCAATATCCAAACACCTACGGCTCGGCGCACGACTACCGCGCCTTCGTCGAGAAGGCGCACGCAGCAGACGCGCTCGTGATCGTTGCGTCGGATTTGCTCGCGCTCACGTTGCTCACGCCGCCGGGTGAATGGGGCGCGGACGTGGTCGTCGGCAGCGCGCAGCGCTTTGGTGTGCCACTCGGTTACGGCGGGCCGCACGCGGCGTTCTTTGCCACGCGCGACGCCTTCAAGCGCGAGATGCCGGGACGTCTCGTCGGCGTGTCCAAGGACTCGCGCGGATTGCCGGCGCTGCGGCTCACGTTGCAGACGCGCGAGCAACACATCCGCCGCGAGAAAGCCACGAGCAACATCTGCACAGCGCAGGCGCTGCTCGCGAACGTGGCGTCGTTTTACGCGTGCTATCACGGGCCGGAAGGCTTGAAGGCGATTGCGAAGCGAGTCCATTTGATGGCGACGGTTCTCGCCAGCGCGCTCCGGAATCTCGGCTTCGACGTGAACAGCGACGTGTTCTTCGACACTTTGCAAATCGGCCTGGGCAATAAGAGCGCGAAGGAACTCATCAAGTTCGCCGAGAAACATCGCGTCAATTTGCGCTACGTGGACGCGCATTCCGTCGGCGTGTCGCTCGACGAAACGGTTTCGCAGGAAGACCTGGAGATGTTACTCAAGGTCTTCAACAACGACAAGAACACGGAGTTCAATCTCGACCATCTCGCCGCGAGCGCGGAGGCGGACATCCCGGCGCCGTTCGCGCGCGCGACGAAGTTTTTGCAGCATCCTGTTTTCAACAAGCATCACTCGGAGACGGAGATGATGCGCTACATCCGCAGGCTTGAGGCGAAAGACTTCGGCCTCGACAAGGGCATGATTCCGCTCGGCTCTTGCACGATGAAGCTTAACGCTGCCGCCGAGATGTATCCGGTCACGTGGCCGGAGTTCGGGCGCATTCATCCGTTCGCGCCGCTCGCGCAGACGCGCGGCTATCAGCAGATCTTCGCGGAACTCGAGGAGTGGCTCGCGGAAATCACCGGCTTCGGCGCTGTGTCGCTCCAGCCGAACGCCGGCTCGCAAGGTGAACTCGCGGGCCTGCTCGTCATTCGCGCCTACTTCGCCGACCGCGACGAGACGCATCGCAATATCTGCCTCATCCCCACCTCCGCGCACGGGACGAATCCGGCCAGCGCTGTGATGGCGGGAATGAAAGTTGTCGCTGTAGCATGCGATCAACTTGGTAACATCAATGTCGCTGACCTGCGCGCGAAAGCCGCCGAGCACGCCGCGAATCTCGCGTGCATCATGATGACGTATCCTTCGACGCACGGTGTGTTCGAGGAAACGGTGAAGGAGATTTGCACCATCGTACAGGAGCACGGCGGGCAGGTTTACATGGACGGCGCGAACATGAACGCGCAGGTCGGCCTTTGCCGGCCCGGCGACATCGGCGCGGATGTGTGCCACCTGAACCTGCACAAGACCTTCTGCATCCCGCACGGCGGCGGCGGTCCGGGCATGGGACCGATTTGCGTGGCTGAACATCTTTCGGATTTTCTCCCCGGCCACGCCGTGGTGAATCTCGGCGGCGAAAATCCCATCGGCTCCATCAGCGCCGCGCCGTGGGGCAGCGCGAGCATTCTCACCATCCCGTGGGTTTACATTCGGCTCATGGGCCCGGATGGACTCACCGAGGCCACGAAAGTCGCCATCCTCACCGCGAATTACGTCGCGCGCCGTTTGGAGAAATACTTCCCCGTACTCTACAAAGGCACGCACGGCACCGTGGCGCACGAGTGCATTCTCGACCTGCGCCCCTACAAGAGTGTGACCGCCGAGGACGTCGCGAAGCGCCTGATGGATTACGGCTTCCACGCGCCGACGCTCTCGTGGCCCGTTCCCGGCACGTTGATGGTCGAGCCGACTGAGAGCGAAGACCAGGCCGAGTTAGATCGTTTCTGCGACGCGATGGTCGCCATCCACGGCGAAATCCAACGCATCGAAAAGGGTGAATGGGACAAAACCAACAACCCGCTGAAGAACGCTCCGCACCCCGCGGACGTCATCGCCGGCGACGATTGGAACCGCCCCTACACCCGCGCCCAGGCCGCGTATCCGCTCAAGAGTTTGCGCGACGCCAAATACTGGCCGCCCGTCGGCCGCGTGGACAACGTCTTCGGCGACCGCAACGTAATGTGCTCGTGCGCGGGGATGGAGGCTTACTCGGGGGGTAAACTCGAATGAGCCAGCCGAAGAAGTCGCTTGTCTTTGCATTTGGTTTCGATTCTCTCGGTTTTGTTGCCCCGGGAGAATTTGAAACCGATTCGGCAATAATCCGGTTCATTGGAGTTCAATCCGATATCGACCTGCAAGACGCAGACGGGCTCATTATACCCAGCGGCCTCTTTGAAAAGTTCCGGAAAGAGCACAATCCTCTCGGCGAGAGCTATTGGGTCGTTGAATGCGCAAGGGATGAAATGGCGCGACGAGAAAAGCAGATGAATCTAGCTCGCAAAAATGGAGCGTGGGTCGCATTTCTTCTACAAGACGTGGATAACGGTCGGGAAAACCGATGGAGTGACACAGACCTCGCGAAGAGATACGTCAATGTCTTTTTTAAGAACGTTGTCGCAGTCGATCCAGACCCTCACGTGCCGTGCAAGAGCGATGAGTTTCGACAATACCTCGATAGGTACGGAATCGCGCGAACATGTCTTCGATGGCCGCGCGACTTTGCGCAGGTCCGCATCTTAGCTGGGGACGAAGATGCGACGTTCGCTGCGGAAGTGGGCGGCAACTTCTTCTTCCTGCCACTGCCGAGCGTTAGTCGAGATCGCAATGAAAGTGTTCGCATCGCAAGCTCGGTATCAGAAGCCGTGATCGAGTACAAGCGCCGGAACCAAATCTATTTGCCCGCCGCTATTGCCGCTCTTCGTTTCAAAGGGGAAGCGGAAACCGAGCAACAGATTGCGAAATTACAGACTGACTTGGTCAAGCTCGAGGAGTCATTGGAACTTTGGCACGAGTACAAAGCGATTCTCTGCACTTCCGGTAACTTGTTGACGCGCTCAGTGGTGAAGGTGCTCAGAACGTTCTTCGGATTGAGCACAAGCGACGAAGATAGATTTGTCGAGGATGCGGCGATTCTCGATTCAAATCAGCAGCCGCTATTCATCGTCGAAGTAAAAGGCGTGAACGGCGGTCTCCGACGCGAGCATATTAACCAAGTAGATTCCCATCGGGACCGGTTGCAGATCTCGACGCAAACTCTGGACCTGCTTATGATCAACGACTTCATGGATGTCGAAGACTTAAGTGAGCGGAAGGCGAAACAATTTCATACAGACCATCTCGCTCGCGCACAGCAAGACAACGTGAGAATTCTGCGAACGACGACACTGTTTGACATGATGTTGGCGTTTGAGGGCCGAACTGACCGGGCTCCGTTATTCTTAAAAGCATGCACTGATGCCGCGCCTTTGGTTGAACTGCCGAAGACTTGAAGTTTCCACCGCCCGTTCCGTCCTGCTCGCCGCCCGCAGCGTTGACCCTCTTCCGCCCTTCGCCGCTTTGAGCGTGGTTCAGCAACGTTGACCCTCAGCCGCAATCCGCCGATACTCCCAGCATGAGTTCAGTCGCCGAAATCACCGCTGCCGTGGAGCGCCTTGATGTGCGCGAGCAGGTCGAGTTGCTCAAGGAACTGCCGCGCCACCTGAAGATTTCTCCCGACGACGCCGCGTGGACCAAGCTCGCCGAAAGCTCCTTCGAATTCTGGGACAACCCCGACGATGCCATCTACGACAAACTTTAGTCGCGGCGACATCATCTTCGTCCCGTTTCCTTTCACGGACCTGACCACCACAAAGCAGCGCCCCGGTCTCGTCATCTCGTCCGACGCGTTCAACGCATCGCACGATGATGTCGTGCTGTTGGCGATTACGTCCCAAGTTCCGGCGAACTTGAGCGCAGATGAATTCCTGATTCCGCAAAACGAACTGCGTGGTTGCGGTCTGCCAAAAGCTTCGCTGATTCGATTGAGCAAAGTGCTGACATTGCACCAGCGGCTAGTCATCAAACACGTTGGCACATTGCCCCCGGTTACGCTCGCGGCGGTCCTCGCCCGATTCCGAGCGCAGTTTTGAGTTCGGTCGTTCATCCTCGCCGCCCCGCAACGTTGCCCCTCTTTCGCTCTTCACCGAATTCTGGCTAGACAGGCCAGAATGCGCATGAGAGCCTCTGTCCGTGAAAAACACCTGGCAGTTGCAGGAAGCGAAGAACCAGTTGAGCACGGTCGTCGAGAACGCGCTCACGCGCGGGCCGCAGACCATCACACGACACGGCACCCCCGCGGTGGTTGTGGTCGCGGCGGAAGAATTTCACCAGCAACGGTCCCAGCGCAAAAGCATTGTCGAGCTGTTTGAGCCGGCACGCGGACTCGATCTCAAGATCAAGCGCGACAAAAGCCCGACCCGAACCTCCAAGGTGTGAGCTGGCTCGTTGATACCAACGTCCTTTCCGAACTAACGCGTCGCACGCCGGATGCAACCGTGCAACGATGGTTGGTGGAACACGAAGAAGATTTGTTAATCAGCGTGCTGACGCTCGGTGAATTGGAAAAAGGTGTGCGCATGGCAGCCGACGCGAACCGGCAGAAACGCCTGCGCGCGTGGCTCCAGAATGACGTTCGCGCCTGGTTCGCCGGAAAAATTCTTCCGATTGATGAAAACATTGCCACAACGTGGGCCGAAATCCTCGCGCGAGCGAAGAACCCGCTTCCGGCCATCGACAGCTTGATCGGAGCGACGGCCATCGCACACCAACTCACGGTCGTGACTCGCGACGAGGACGACATCAAACGCACGGGAGCCAAAGTGCTCAATCCTTGGAACTCATGAACAAGCCCAAGCTCTCGAGGTCCGGGGTCCCGGTGATTGCGATGAATGAGGTCATGAACTGGGAAGACTGGCTCAAGGGCCGCCGCGCGCGGCGCGAGACCGGGAACAAGGTCGCGCCGGAAATCATCCGCCGCCTGAGCGTTCCAGCGACCGACGCTTGCGCAAGCTCTTCAACGGCGAGCGCGGGCTGCCCTTCAAGCGTACGGAGGAATTGTGACGTGAGCGTGTGTGGGTGGGTGAGGGGAAGGCAATCCGGTTCACGACAGGAATACACTGATTCAAAAATAATTTCGGCGACCACACTAATCTTCCTGACGCTGCCGGGTCGCTTCGTAAAGGAATACCGCGGTGGCGCTGGCGACGTTCAGCGAGTTCATGTGCGAAGGCATGGGAATTTCCACGGTGTCGTCGCAAGCGGCCAGCGCCGCCGCCGTGAGACCCGGTCCTTCCGCGCCGAACACGAGACAGCAATCGTTCCGCAAATCCACGGCGGTCAGTTTCTTCGCGCCGGGCCGCGGATGTGCCGCCAGACAACGCACGCCTCGTGCGCGCAAGGTCGTTAATTTTTCCACGAGATTGTCCACTTGCACCACGGGCTGTTCGAAGATCGCGCCCATCGATCCCGAAACAGCGCGGCGCTGGAAGGGGCTGCCACACGTTTCGCCGACGATCAGAAAATGCACGCCGAAGGCCGCGCAGCTTCGGACAACGGAGCCAAGGTTCTCGGCGCTGGCAATCCCCTCGACGGCGGCGAGCAGCAGCGGACGAGGTGAAGTTTCCAGTAGTGTTTCAAAGTCCTGTTGTGGCGGAATCTTCGCCACGGCCAGCGCGCCCTGGTGCAACTGGTAGCCCGTGATGGTTTCCAATACGCGTTGCTCGGCGACATAAACGAGAATCTCTTCGGGCCGCGCGCGCAGTTTCGGCTCGAGCTTTTCCAGCCACGCTGGCGTGAGCAAGGCGGAGACGACAGTGAACGGGCTCGTCAGTAGACGCTCGACGACTTTGGCGTTCGTGGCCACGAGTACTCCGGCGCGTTCATGTTCCTCCACGCGTTTGAGGGTGAGATATAAGGCCAACTCGGGAGCATCGAGGGCCTGGACTGGTTTGATGTGCAGCGTCGCCACGTTTTTATTAAAGGGAGCGAGCGTGAAGATGGAAAGCGCGGAGCAAAGGCGAGGGGTGCTGCGCGCCGCTTCGCGAGTGCGTGAGTGAGTAACGCACGCCGCGATCAACCCTTCGAGAATGTCTTCCGGCGCGTCCGCTTCCATCGCGAGCGAAATGCGCCGCGAGCAATTTCCGGCGGACGTTCCGGCGAGGAAAGGCGGGGGCGTTTCTTCGCCGCGGTCGCACTCAGCGCCAGAACGAACACGAGCGAAAGGGCGAGCCAAACGAACGTGAGAGTTAGAATTACCGTCCACATGCCGCATCCAAAATCAGGTGGGCGGGCCACCAGAAACGCACATCCAATGACCCGCCCGGTTCCAAACAGAGGGCAAGATGGGAGATGCCCTCAGTGCATCGGTAATACACGCAGCCGCGCGGATGAAGGGAGCGATGCGCTGATTTTCGAGTGGTCGTTTGTCTGACGGCCGCGGGAAATTTCAAATTCCGAATTCCCAACAAATTCCTGTGGCGCGATGATGTAAAAGATGGGGCGCGCGCGCCGGCGGTGGGTTGGAATTCCACGAAGTGCGCACAGGTTTTTTGCGTTCGCGGCGCGCGGAGCGACGCGCCCTACCACATCAACGGTTTGAGTAACACACTCTGGGCGCGCCGCTCTGATTCGCTCCGTAAAATTTCCGCGAAACGATTGGTGAATGATTTGCGTGGGCCCGAGGCGGCGGGTAGTTTCGTCGCATGTTCCGGGTCATTTCATTCGCAATGGGCGTGCTCCTTCTGTGGGCCGTGGGCGCAAATTCACAAAGCATTGTCATCGATGGCGTCACCGATCGATCGACTTATACCGACAGCGTGGCGCTGCGCGTGCAAACGAACGCCGGCTTCAGCTACGAGGTGACATTGAACGGCGCGGCCATCGCCGCCGGCGTTTTCCACACGGTCAACAAAATGGATTACTACGATCTGGCCGTGCGCCGCACCAACACAGCCGGCAGTGAGGTGACGAATGTCCTGGTGCGCTTCATCGTGCTCTCAAGTCAGCGCGGCGCGCCTGAGCTAGGATTGATTCAATGGGTGCCACTGCCGCCGATTTCCTCCACTGCCGCGGAAATGGCCGGAGCGCATTTGGATCTTGTGACGCCACAGGATTACCCGGCGGGCCTGGACATTCCCGTTATCGCGCGCGTGGAGGATGACGCGGGCAACGCGCGGCGTGTGAATGGCTGGGTCAGCGCGCCCGGCTATGAGGCGAGCGCGTTCCGTATCTTGCGCGGCGTGGGGTTTGGTCTTCTTTCTCCAGCGTTGGCGGGAACAAACATTTCTTTCAACGGATCTCTCCAATCGTTGCAGTCGGGCAAACAGATCAACATCGAATCAAATACCACGTGGACCGCCGTCTCCGGCGTGATCGGCACGACGACGTGGACGAACAACTCGCGTATCCACGTCGCGGGTAATCTCACCATTCCGGCGGCGGCCACGTTGACCATCGAGGCCGGCACAGTGGTGCGATTGAACCCGGGTGTGAACATCACGAACACGGGGCGCACGATCATCAAAGGTACCGCGACGCAGCCGGTTGTCTTCACACCGACGAATCGCGTCGCGCCGGAGCAACGCACCGGAGCGTGGGGTGGATGGTTTCTGCGCGGTCCGGCGGCGGAGTTGACTGCGAACCATGCGATCATGACCGGCTCTGGCGCGGCGGGGAGCATCAGTTACTCCCCGGGTTCGAGTCATCGCTCGGAGCAGCCACTTCTTTTTGTTCACTCCGACGCGCTCGTCCAGTTGACGAACTGCGCTTTCGTGAACTTGGCCGGGCAGGTGGGCAATGGCTATTTCTCAACCATCATGTGGGAACGCTGCCTCGTGCAGCGAGCCATCACTGTGGGCGAATGGGAGGGCTGCACGAATATCGTCAGCCGCTCGGCCATGATCGAGTTTCCCTCGGTGGACGGCATTTACAGTGCGGCCATTGCGGACGCGGACTACGACGGTATTTACACGATTCGCGGCACGAATTTTTTCATCAATTCGCTTTTCGGTTTTTGCAAGGATGACGCCATGGACTTTGGTTCCGGCGGCCCCGGCTCAGCCGTGGTGCGCAACTGCTGGGTGGAATCTGCGTTGCACGAGGCGCTCGCGTGGTCCGGCGAAGGCCGGCGCACGTGGACCTACGACAGCGTGTTGATGAACAGCGGCCAAGGCATCGAAGCGGGCTGGAGTACCGGCGCGAACAGCCCCTTGGTGAACGCGAGCAATCTTCTGAGCACAGCGAATTCTGTCGGCGCACGCCTCGGTGATAATTACACTGGCACCAGCGGCCTGGGATTGAAGAATGGATTTCTGACCATCACGAACTCCTTCATCCTCCACAACTATCGCGACGTGTGGGGCCAGGTCTGGGACAACACCTGGAATTACCGCACCAATCAGATGGACATCCGCAGCAATTTTCTCACGGCGCCGAACATCCATCATCCAAGCAACACCATCTGGAATCCCGCGATCGATGGCACGCGACTCGCGCCCTTCATGAGCACGCCCCCGGACGCGCCCGTCGGCATTGGGCTCGCGCTTTGGAATTTGCAACTCACCACCGCGGCTCTCACAAACGGCATTCCGGTGCGGCTCAGTTCGTTCACGACGAATGAGGTCAGCGTGAATTACAACATCGAGACGCCGGATACAGTGCTGGCCAGTGGCACGCTCACTTTTACGCCGGGCGAAACCGTGAAGAACATTTTCGCCAATCCCTCCGTGCTGGGCGGAGCGGCGAGCTGGCGCGTGGCGCTGGCGAATCCCGAGGGCGGCGAACTGACCGGCGCGCTCGCGGCCTACGCGCTGACGCAACAACCGACCAATGCACCCTCGGCTTTGATCGCCGCCGGAGCCGCGTGGCGGTATCTCGATGACGGGAGCGATCAGGGAACGGTGTGGCGCACGACCAACTTTGTCGAAACCGTTTCCTGGTCGAACAACGTGGCGGAACTGGGCTTCGGCGATGACGACGAGGCGACGCGGATTCGCCGGACGAACAGCACCACGGCGGGCAACAGCATCACCACGTTTTATTTCCGACGCGCGTTCAATGTTCCTAATCCGTCCGCCTTCACGGGCCTGTCTCTATGGATGCGCCGCGATGATGGTGGCGTGGTGTATCTCAACGGCACCGAAGTGTTCCGCAGTTCGTCCATGCCGCCCCCGCCTACGCCGATTCTTTTCAACACGTTCGCGAATAATCAGGGTTCGGCGCCGACGGACAACACCGTTGATACTGCAACCTTGAGCGCGGCGCTGCTGGTGCCGGGGACCAACGTGATCGCGGTCGAGATTCATCAGTTCGATCTGGGCAGTTCCGACATCAGTTTCAACTTTTCACTGACGGGCAATTCTGCGCCGCCAATCATCGTTCAGCCGTTTGGCAATGACCTGCTCATCAACTGGAACGCCGTCGGCTATTTGTTGGAGCAAGCGGATGACGTGACTGGCCCGTGGACGCTCGTGCCGAGTCTCGAAGTGCCTGCGACCATCAACCCGAACGCCGCGCGGAAATTCTATCGGCTGCGCAAGTGAGTGACGGCGGCTCCTTCCTCCGTTCGCGGCGCGCGCGAAGCGACGCGCCGCACCATCAAGCGGTTTGAAGATGCGCTGCCGTTATCGGGACTTCCCCCGATTGCCGCTCGCGCATGCTTTCCGTCACAGTGCCGGCAGCCATCAGCCGCCATCTGCGCGGGCAAACATCCATTGCCACGCTGCGCAAGATGTGACATGGCTGCGGTGAGCGAAACGTCATGCAGACGCTGAGATTATTGTTGGTCGAAGATTCCGAGGACGACGCGGAGTTAATGCTCCTCGAGCTGCGTCGCGGCGGCTATCGGCCGGATTACGTGCGCGTCGAGAATGACGAGGATATGCGCGCGGCCCTCGCCCAGGGCAAATGGGACGTGATCATTTCTGATTACGTCATGCCGCGTTTCAGCGGGCCGGCGGCGCTCAAGACTCTCCACGAGAGCGGTTACGACATTCCTATCATCATCGTCTCTGGCCACATCGGAGAAGATATCGCGGTGTCCGCTATGAAGAGCGGCGCCAACGATTACGTGATGAAGGATCGGCTCGCGCGGCTCGTGCCGGCGGTCGAGCGTGAATTGCGCGAAGCGGAGGTGCGCCGTGCGCGCCGCGCCGCCGCCGAAGCGTTGAAGGAGAGCGAGCAACGACTCAAGATCGCGCTGGAAGCAGGACGCCTCGGCGCGTGGGAGCGAAACCTGAAGACCGGCGAGATGACATGGTCGGCCATCACGCAACGGATTTACGGCCTGGCGCCGGGCCAATTCGGCGGGACGTTCGAGGAATTTCAACGGCTGGTTCATCCCGACGATCGTGCGCGGGTGCTGGGTGAAATTGATCGCGCCATTCGTGAGGCGGCGCCTTACCAGGTCGAGTTTCGCATCGTGCGCAACGGCGCGGTCGCGTGGCTCGAGTCACGCGGGCAACTTTTTCTTAGCGCGGACGGCCAGTCGGAACGTTTCGCAGGCGTGACGGTGGACGTGACGGATCGCAAGCGCGTCGAGTTGAACCAGAGGTTCCTTGTCGAGTTCAGCGATCGCATCCGGCCGCTGGCCAATCCTTCGGAAGTGCTCCGCGTGGCGGTGAGCGCCGTCGGTGGATTTCTCCAAACCTCGCGCTGCTTGTGCGCTGAGGTGATGGCTGAATCGGAGGAGATCATCGTCTTCCAAAACCATTGTGAGGGAGTGGAAGGGCTGGAGGGCATTTACTCTTTTGGCGACGTACGCCTGCCCATCCTCCAGGATTTGCTGGCCGGTGGCAATGTGGTCGTGCATGACACGAAGACAGATGAGCGCACGGCGGCGGCTTACGACAAATTTTTGGAACCACGTGGCATTCGTGCCTTCATTGCTGTGCCCTACATCGAGGATGGCGCGCTGGTCTGGACGATGGGTATCACCGCCGGGCCTGAGCCGCGCGTGTGGTCGCCCGACGAAGTGGAGTTATTGCGCACGGTGACCGAGCGCACCTGGATGGCGCAAAAAAACGCGCGGCTCTATGAAGCGACGCAACTGGCGCGGGACGAAGCCGAGGCCGCCAATCGCGCGAAGGATCAATTCCTCGCCGTGCTCAGCCATGAATTGCGCACACCGCTCACGCCGGTGCTCATGTCGGTTTACGCGCTCCAGGCCGATCCGGAAACGCCGCCCAAGGTGAACTCGGCGTTGCAAATGATTCAGCGCAACATCCAGCTCGAAGCGCGGCTCATCGATGACTTGCTCGATCTCAGCCGCATCACCCACAACAAAGTGGAGTTGCAGCTCGAAGACATCGATTTGCACGAGGTCGTGAGCCGCGCGATCGAAGTGTGCCGCAACGACATCGACAGCAAGAAGCAAAAGGTCAGCGTGGAGATGGAGGCGAGAAACCATTTCGTGCGCGGGGACGCGGGCCGGTTGCAACAGGTGTTTTGGAATCTGTTGAAGAACGCCGCGAAGTTCACGCCGGCGGGCGGGCGGCTCGCGTTGCAATCCTACAACTTCAAGGGCACTGTTCGCATCGAGGTGACGGACAGCGGCATGGGCATCGATAAACATTTACTCCCCAGGATTTTCACGCCCTTCGAGCAAGGCGGCGGCTCGGCCTTTTCCGCCAAGTACGGGGGACTCGGCCTGGGCCTCGCCATTTCCAAAGCCACCGTCGATGCGCACGGCGGACGCCTCATGGCCGACAGCGAAGGCAAAAACGCCGGCGCTGTTTTCACGGTCGAGCTCCCCACTGTGCCGAAACCTAACGGCCAACCTGTGACTGTTCATGAAAACCAACACGCCGCTTAGATTCTTCGTGGTCGAGAACCATCAGGACACGCTCGACGCCATCAAGATGTTTCTCGAAGGGCAGGGCCACACTGTGGCCGCCGCGCCCGACATGAAGTCCGCGCTCAAGCTCGCGCCGAGGGCGGAGTTCGACATTTTGATCAGCGACATTGGATTGCCGGATGGCGACGGCTGGGAATTGCTCACGCGCCTTCGCGAAAAAATGCCCGACGTGAAAGCCATCGCCATGAGCGGCTATGGCATGCGCGCGGATCTCGACAAGAGCAAGACGGCTGGTTACGCGGCGCACCTCGTAAAACCTTTCGGTCCCGTGGAACTTGCGGCGGCGCTGAAGAAGGTCCTCGGCGCAACGCCCGCGCCCGCCGCAAAAAGTTCTTAGCGGAAACGATTCAGATCTCTACAGAAGCAAACGAAGCAAACGAAGGCACGGAGCGAAGAGATTTGAGTACAAATGGGCTTGCTCGCTTTCGTTTTGTTTGTTCCTTCTGTTCCGATCGAATCGTTCCAGCTGAACCGCTAAAGCGTGAACGTCTCTCCCACTTCGCGCCAGCCGACGCGCTCGGCGGCGAGAGCACGCTGGAAGCGTTGAATGGGTTCGTTCTGAATGTCTTTCCCGAAATTAAAAGTCATGTGGTGAATGGGCAGGATGTAATTCGCGCCCGCGTCGTTCGCCATCTCGATGGCTTCCTCCGGCGTGCAGTGCCAGCAGAATTCCCCTGCCTTATACGAGCCGATGGGCATGACCGCGAGATCGAATGGACCTTTGCTCTTCAATTTCTTAAAGAGCGGGCAATAGGCTGTGTCGCCGCCGAAGAGCAGCTTCTTGTTGTTGCGTTCGAGGATGTAACCGTTGAACCCGCGATGGTGATCGTGCCGCCAGCGCGCGCCCCAGTGCGCAACCTCGAACGCCTCGATCCCGATGTTGCCGTGCTGTGTGCTGAACGTAACGCGCTCGCCCCATCGCAACTCGTGAACGTCTTTCAGCTTGGTGCCCGTCAGCAAATCTTTCGTGTGCCACGCGGTGACGACCCGCGTCGTGGCCGGAAATTTGGCGAGCGTGGCGATGTGCAGATGATCCATGTGCGCGTGCGAGAGGAGAATCAAATCGATGAGCGGCAGTTGCTCGACGGTGAGCGCGGGCGCGATCAATCGTTTCGGTCCAAAGGTCCGTTTGCCGAACGTCGCGCCGATGCGCCGCGTGAGTACCGGATCGGTGACGATATGCATTCCGTAAAAATTAATCAGCACGCTGGCATGGCCGAGCCACGCGGCTGTCACCGCCGAAGAACTCCACAGCGATGGATTGGGCAGAAAATTGGGCTGACTGATTCCTACGCCAACTTCATGGACGAACGTGCGCAAGAGCCGCGGTCCCCAGTGCCGGGTCGTATCGATGAGTGATGCGGCGGTGCGGAATCCTGGAATGTTCGATGGCTTCAATGGATTTTTCATGTCGTGGGAGAACTGCCCGGCCAGGGGCGGGGCGCGTCGGGACGATCGCGCGGATTCATTCGCTGAGCGTGAGCGCCGCGATGACGCCGTTCCAAAACGTCTTCGATATAGAGTTTCTTCACCAACACTACGACGACGACCGAGAGCGGCCCGGAGAGGAGCAATCCGCCAAAGCCGAACAAAGTTCCCAGCACGGCGACGAGTGACAACGTGAGCGCCGGCGGGAGTGAGAGCGTGCGTTGCTGCAAGAGCGGATTCGTGACGTGGTTCTGCACCCATTGCACGGCGAAATAGAGAATGATGACGTAAAGCGCCATCATCGGACTGTGCACGAAAGCAATGAGCACCGCCGGCACTGCCGAGAGCAACGGCCCTACCGTGGGAATGAACTCGAACAAGCCCGCGATCAATCCCAGCGCCAGCGCGAGCGGAACTTTCATCAGCCACAAACCGATCGCGACGCACACCGCGACGAAGGCCATGGAAATGAGTTTCGTCAGCAGCCAAATGCGGAGCATGCGGTAGAGTTCGCGCATCACTTCGCGGGCGCGACTGCGATAGCTCACGGGCGCCAGCCGCACGATTCCTTGCACGTAAAGTCCCGGCGCCATCGCCATGTAGAGCGAGAGAAACAGCACGATGATAATCGCGGCGCCCGCGCTCATGGTGATCGAAAAAGCGCGCGTGATTTGCTTGAGAATTTTCTGGCCGTCCGGCACGGCGCTGTTGCCCTGTTCCATCAACCAGTTCGGCCACTTGTACGAGAGAAACTGAGATCGTAGCCGATCGATGGCTTCGGGCAGGCGCACGCTCAGTTCGTCAAATTGCCGTGAAATGGGCGCCGCCATGAGCCATCCGCCCAGGGCGAACAGCGCGCAGATCCCGAGCATTACCACCAGCACCGCGGCCCACGTTGGCATCTTCGCGAAGCGCACCAGCGGCTCGGCGAGAGTGTGGAAGAGCACAGCCATCACGACGCCGCCAAAAATCACGAGCACGATGTTGATGGCGTGGTAGCCGAACCAAAGCGTGATGATTCCCAGGCAGGCGATGGCGACGACGATCGTGGCGCGCGTGGCGAAATCCCCGACGGGACTGCGTTCACGACGCGGGCGCATTTCGTTGTTGTCCTCCCGGCGCATCCCTTGAAACCTGCGGTGTCCCATACTCCTTTGCTGAACCTCTTTGCTGAACCTCTTCATTCTAGCACATGTTTTTACTCGGCAGTCCGCGCGGATAATTCCGGGGCTGCCGTTGGCTCGCTGCGCAAATTGACAAACAGGTTGGTTCTCAAGAGTCTTCGCGGCATGAAGTGTCCGGCGTGTGGCGCGGAACTGAGCGCACTAAAACTGGAAGGATTGACCGTGGACGTTTGTCGCGCGGGCTGCGGCGGCATTTGGTTCGATAATTTCGAACTCCGCAAAGTGGATGAGGCGCACGAGTCACTGGGTGAATCACTGGCCGCCATTGAAACCAATCCTGCCGCAACGATTGTTCTCGAACGCCGCCGTTGTCCCAAGTGTCCTGACATCACGATGCTTCAACACAGGTTCAGCCGCGAGAAGCCAGTCGTGGTGGATGAATGTCCGAACTGCGGCGGCGTGTGGTTGGATGGCGGAGAACTGGCGGAGATTCGCCGCCCGGCCGTCCCGAAGGAGCAGCGCAAGCAGGCGGCGCAGAAATTTTTCAATCACTTGCTCGCGCAGGAACTGGCGCAACTTCGATCGCGCCGCGCCCGGCCGTAACGGCGCACAAGGAGCGCGGCTCTGTGAGCCGCAGCACGTCCATAGTGTATGGCAGCAGACAAATTACCCCCAGACACTCCCTGACGGCCACGCTGCTGCGGCTCACAGAGCCGCGTTCCTTCGACCAATAACCCGGTCCGGCGGCTTATCCACACGTGCGAATAACTCGGCGAAAAAGAGACTTTTCCTCAGCTTCTTCACCGATTTTTTCTGTGAAAAACTACGCCAATAAGCTTTTAGTAAATTCCCCAAAAAACTTCTTGTCGCCCCCATATATGGTGCTACCGTCGCCGACGCTCCCCACGTAATTGTGGATGTTGGCCGGATGAGGAACCGGAGAAACACCACAGGAAGTAGGGACAAAGTCGCTCCGGCACGGTAACTTGTGCCCATGCCGGGCGACGATGCTGCCAACTCAAAACCAAAGGAAAAAGCCATGATCGACGCACGCGAAGAAGTCCATTCGTCTGCCCCGTCGAAGTCGTCGTCGCGCCGCCCCGCCGCGACTGCTTCCCCTCGTGCCGTTAAACCCGGTACCCCTAAAAAAGGAATGCGCTTCGAGCGCGTCTTCAGCGACCCCAAAGTGAAGCCATTCGATCAACTCGAATGGGACCGCCGCACCGCCGAAATCACCGATGATTCCGGCAAAGTGATCTTCAAACAAGAGAACGTCGAAGTACCGAAGTCATGGTCGGTGCTCGCGACGAAGGTTGTCGTCTCCAAATATTTTTACGGCGAGCAGAACACGAGCGAGCGCGAGACGAGCGTCAAGCAACTCATTCATCGCGTCACGCGGACGATTGCCGATTGGGGTGTGGCAGATGGCTACTTCACCAAGGAGCAGGGCGAAGTTTTCTACGATGAACTGACCTGGCTCTGCGTGAACCAGCATGGCGCGTTCAACTCGCCGGTGTGGTTTAACGTCGGGCTGTATCACGAGTACGGCGTCGGCAAGGCATCCACGAAAGGCAACTGGTTCTACAATCGCAAGACGAAGAAGGCCGAGCGCGCGAAGACCCAATACGAATATCCCCAGGGCAGCGCATGCTTCATTCAGAGCGTGGACGACAACATGGAAAGCATCATGCACCTCGCTTACAGCGAAGCGATGCTCTTCAAGTTCGGTTCTGGCACCGGCACCGACCTTTCGCCGATTCGTTCGAGCAAAGAAAAACTTTCCGGCGGCGGACGCCCGAGCGGCCCGCTCTCGTTCCTCAAGGTTTACGATCAAGTTGCGAATGTCGTGAAGTCTGGTGGCAAGACGCGCCGCGCGGCGAAGATGAACACGCTGCGTGACTGGCACGGCGACATCGAGGAATTTATCGACTCCAAGCAGAAGGAAGAGAAGAAGGCCTGGGCGCTCATCGAGCAGGGCTACGATGGTTCGTACAACGGCGACGCCTACGGCTCTGTCATGTATCAGAACGAAAACCTTTCCGTCCGCGTGAGCGATGAGTTCATGAACGCCGCGCTCGATGGCAAGGAATGGTGGACGAAGACCGTCACCGGCAAGCCGCTACAAAAGAAGGATGCCTCGGCGCTGCTCGATAAGATCGCGCAAGGCACCTGGATCTGCGGCGACCCCGGACTTCAATACGACGGCGCCATCCAAAAGTGGCACACGTGCAAAGGCACCGAGCCAATTCACTCCACGAACCCGTGCAGCGAATACGTGTTCCTTAACAACACCGCGTGCAATCTCGCCTCGTTGAACCTCATGAAGTTCAAGCGTGAGGACGGCACGTTCGATATCGCGCGCTACAAGGCTGCCGTGCGTATCTACATCACCGCGCAGGAAATTCTCGTGGACAATGCCTGCTATCCGACGCCGGCCATCGCGGAGAATTCCCACATCTTCCGCACGCTCGGGCTGGGCTTCGCGAACCTCGGCTCGCTCTGCATGAGCTACGGCCTGCCCTACGACTCCGACGAAGGCCGCGCCCTCGCTGGCGCGCTCACCGCCATCATGACGGGCGAGGCGTATGAAGTTTCCGCGGACATCGCCGCGCAGATCGGGGCGTTCGAAGGTTATCGCGACGCGCGTTGCTCCGGCGTCGATAAGCCGCTCAAGAAAGACAACGTTGAATCCATGCTTGGTGTCATCAAGCAGCATCGCGCGGCGGTGGAATCCATTCAGCCCAGCGCGGATTTCAATTACCTCAAGGAGGAAGCCCGCAAGACGTGGACCTCCGCCCTCGTGAAAGGTGAGAAATACGGTTATCGCAACGCGCAGGTCACTGTGCTTGCGCCTACCGGCACCATCGCGTTCCTCATGGACTGCGACACCACTGGCGTGGAGCCGGACATCGCGCTCGTGAAGTACAAACTGCTCGCGGGCGGCGGCATGTTGAAGATGGTCAATCGCGGTGTGCCCGATGCGCTTCGCCGTCTCGGCTACGCGCCGGCGGTTGTGGAGAAGATCATCGCGCATGTCGAGAAGCACGACACGATTGAAGACATCACCGAAAACGACGCCGTCGTCGCCAGCGGCCTCAAGCCCGAGCACCTTCCCGTGTTCGACTGCGCGTTCAAGGCCCACAAAGGCCAGCGCAGCATCAGCTACACGGCGCACCTCAAGATGATGGGCGCCACGCAACCGTTCATCTCCGGCGCCATTTCCAAGACCGTCAATCTTCCGAACGACGCCACGGCCGCTGACATCCGCAACGCCTACGTCGATGCGTGGAAGATGGGGCTTAAGTGCGTGGCCATTTACCGCGACGGCTCCAAGCGCTCGCAGCCGCTCAACACCAAGAAGACCAACGAAGGCGTCAACGCCGTTGCGAACGCCGCCAACACCAGCGAGCGGCTCATCGAGGATCTCGAATCCAAGATCCGCGCGCTCACGGCTGTCGTGGAAGTTTACCAGCACGAGAACAACGGCCTGCTCAAGGAAGCCGGCAAGCCGCTGCGCCGCCGCCTGCCCGACACGCGCATGGCCGTGAACCACAAGTTCGACATCGCGGGACACGAGGGCTACCTCACCGTTGGCCTCTTCGAGAATGGCCAGCCCGGCGAACTCTTCGTCACCATGGCCAAGGAAGGCAGCACCATTGGCGGCCTCATGGACACCATTGGCGCGCTCACCAGCATGGCGCTCCAATACGGCGTGCCACTCGAAGGTCTCGTGCGCAAGTTCGCGCACCAGCGCTTCGAGCCGAGCGGCTTCACCAAGAACCCCGACATCCGCCAGGCGTCGTCCATCATCGACTATGTGTTCCGCTGGATGGGTTGCCAGTTCGTGAAGGGCTACAAGGAAAGCACTGCGCCTCGGGTCCCACAGCCCGATCTGCCCATGACCGGCCTGCCGGACATGGAACGCGCGGCGATGAACCGCACCTCCCAGGAGATGCCGCCCACGCTGAGCGGCACGGAAGTAATTACCCTGAAAGTGGCTACGCAAGGCAACGGCCACGCCCACGCCACGATCACGAGCACTTTTGTGAACCAGATGGACGCGCCGACGTGTCCGAATTGCGGCAGCGTGACCGTACGCAACGGCGCCTGCTACAAGTGCAACAACTGCGGCGAAAGCCTCGGCTGTTCCTAGTTCACCGTGAGAAGAAGGTTAGAGCTGGGTCGGTAGGAACCAAAGCCGGAGCTGCGCAAGTGGCTCCGGTTTTTTAAGTCAAATTACGACGGCAACAACTTTATGAAAGTAAGTGATTGGATAATGGTCGCGGCTGTTTTCCTCGGCCCTATTGTCTCTATTCAACTCAGTGAGTTTCTACAACGTCGACGACAAGTGAGAGATAGAAAGGAATGGATTTTCAAAACTCTGATGGCGACGCGAGGGCAAACACTGGCGTACCGACATGTTGAAGCCTTGAATCTCATCACTTTGGAGTTCTCGGAAAAGATTGCTAAAGAGAAGGACGTAATTGCGGCATGGAAGGCGTACCTCGATCTCCTGAATAATTTCCCGGAGGTTACAGCGGCGAACACCGAATTATTTTCGAGCCGTCGGAACGATTTGTTGACGGCCCTGCTGCAAAGCATGGCGATCGCTCTCGATTATGACTTTGACAGTGTTCAGATCAGAAGAGGGTGCTACGCTCCACGCGGTCATGAGACAGTGGAGAATGAGCTTGGTTGGATGCGGCGCGGATTATTAGAGGTGATTGCGGGACAGCGCCCCATTCCAATAACCATTTTCAATCCGCCAAGCAGCGCTCCCGGCCAAACTCCTCAGATCCAGCCATCGGAAAAAACATCATGAGCCGTTTGTCACGAATTATTTTGGGCGTTGCCGAAATGGCGATGGGGGTCGCTGGAAAAGTCACGGCGGGCGGTTTGCCCCAATCCCAAAGGGATTGCATCGTTCAGCCCAAGGTTGACGCGCCCAGCGCCTACCTTGGGTGTACTGCGTAAAATGATTTTCAACGCCAACGGGGTTGCATCCTTTCATTCCAAATTGGCGAGCTGTGCCACAAACCCTTTCCGGTTTGTCCTCTCTTTCTTCGCCAGACCCAAGGTAGCTCGCGGCCTCGCAACCTTGGGCTGATAGCTGGAATCCCGTTGGGATTCCCTGGTAGGGACATCGCGCTGCGCCGATCTTAACTTTCACCCACCGAGCGCGCGTCTTTTTTCCCAATCCTAAAGGGATTGTATCGCTCAGCCCAGCGTTGCGACGCCGAGTTGCTACGCTGGGTTTCATGTCCGATACACGGCACAACCCTGAAAGGGTTGCATCCACTCTGTCGCGACTCGTTCTGTGCGGGAGCGGATTCAACCCCTTCAGGGTTGATGAAATGTTCTGTTCGCGATCCCAGCGTAGTTCCTCCGTCGCAACGCTGGGCTGAATGATGGAATCCCGTTGGGATTCATTTTGTCCGTCGTTGCGTCTTTTTTTCTCAATGCCTCAACGCCTCAACATCTCCGGCGCCTCGGACGCTCGCATACGTACTCGTTTAATCCCACACGTACGCCTCGTTGAACGTCACCTCGTATCGTTGCAACAAACGGCGGAACTCGTCCTGAAACGTTGTCTTGGCGTGATGCTGTTCCTGCTCCGCGATGTAGCGCCGGACTTCTTCAATTTTGGAAAACCCGATCGAAAAGATCCCGTAGCCACTTTGCCACGCGAAATCGGCGAGATCAGGCGAACGCGCCTTGATCCACAACGACGAACTTCGTTTGACCTCTTTCACCATGTCGACCGGCGCGCACGTTCGCGAAAGCACGCAGAGGACATGCACGTGATCCTCGCCGCCGCCGACGATAATCGGTGGACAATCGAGTTCCTTCAAGATGCCACCGATGTATCGGTGCATCTCGTCACGAGACACGCGGTCGCGCAGAAATGGGCGCCGCTCTTTGGTGGAGAACACGAGGTGCATGAGAATTTTGGAAAGGGATTGGGCCATGCCGCGAACGTGAACGAGGCACGAATTTGATTCAATCCTTTCAGAGTTCCACAAATCCAGGCATGACTTTTTTCAGCGGCGGCCGGTTTGCCGCCCGGAGTCGTCATTCCCGATTTTCGGACGTCACGGGTTTCTTCGTCGGGCATCACACTGCTATGTTCACCTGCCTCGCAGCAGAGTCATTGAAGAAAGAGACGGCTTCATTCTAGGTGGGATGTTGATCTAAATCCTTGAGACGCACAAAAAGCGCGGGGCTCGTGTAACTCGTCCCTCCAACTTTGCTGCCCAGCGTCTTCGCGCCTCTGCGGCAAATACCAGTTAAGCGAACAGTTTAACCTGCCGACTGTTCCCTCATGAGCGCACGCTTCCTCGCGTTCGTGGGATTGGCTTTGGCCGCCTTCAGCGGCCTCGCTCAAGAACCCCCTCAACAAACCAACGTGATTGGCTTCCAGAATCTCGAGCAACCCGGCACCGGCCTTTCCTACGTGGGAAAATGTATCCGGGAAAGCGGGATGATCATTTCACCCCTGAGCGCCGAGGGACGGGCCAATGATTTCACCGCCTGGAAGACCAACGATTCGCATTACCGTGGATCGACGGCCATTGCGAATGAGCACAGTTACGGCATCACGGTTCTTTCGCGGACGAACGGCGCGGCGTTTGATTTCCTGGGGATCGATTTAGCCGGTCTTCAACCCTACAACTATGGGACGGTGACGTTCTACGGCTTCCGCGGTTTTGATTGCGTGGCCAGTGACTCGTTCACGTTTGCGGCTGGGAAGTTTCAAACCTTCAGAACATCGCGACTCACGAACGTGAACGAAATTCGTTGGGACCAAAGTTCCTCCGCCATGCCGCAGTTCGACAATGTCACGGTCGCGTTCGATACGAATCTGCCAATGGCGCAGCCGATCATTCGTATCAAACACGCCGAGGTCGTGGTCCTCGATATTGCCGGCTTGATGGTGAATACATTTTACGCGCTGGAATATTCGTCGAATCCGACCAACTGGATTTGTGAGCGCACGTTCAGCAGTTCCAGCACGATCAGCTTTCCCGGCTTCATTTCGTCCGCCGTTCCAACCGATCGGTTTTATCGCGTGCGCGGCTTTTGAAAAAGTCTCGTAGGATTTTCCCCCGTGGCGGTGTCCTCTATTCCCCGGTTGTGTCGCGATGCGGCTGTGCTACAAGGGTTCGCAACAATCGATGCGTGCGATGTCTTCACCCTTAATGCGAAACCGATCCGTCCCCGCTGGACTCGCCTGGCTGATCGTCCTGTCGGTGCTCGCGTCGGTCGCTGCCGCTCACGCCGCCTCGCTCCGGGACACGCCTGCCACCGAAGTCTATTACGTCTTGCGCGATGAAGATGGCAATGCGCGACCGGATGCGTTGGGAAAAACCGTGACGCTGCGCGGAGTCTTGACGCTGCGTCCCTTCCTGACCAACGGCGCATGGGTGACTTACTTCCAGGACGAAACCGGCGGACTTCGTCTGACCGACAAAAACGCGCGCCTGGCCAACGCCAAATCCTCCCGGCCAAACTTCGACGAGGGAGATGAAATCAAAGTGCGCGGCGTCCTGGGCCCGGACGAGTTGAGCGTGCAGGAAGTGCGATTGATCCGGAATGGCGTGGCGCCGCGGCCGCGCGAAGTTTGGACCCACGAATTGCGCAGCGGCCGTTTCCCTTCGCAATTGGTGCAGGTGACCGGGGAAGTGGTGCGCTCATCTTTGCTCAACGAGGAGGCGGCGTTTTCCGTTCGCGACAGCACGGGCCAGACGCCGCTTGTGTTCAAGCCGGAATTCCTGATGACGGACAAGGGCGAATTTAATTACCGGCTTTGGAAGGGCGGGCAAATCCGGATCGTCGGCGTCGCCTTCCACGATACGAACGCGGCGAGCGCGGGTTTGTCGTTGCTGTTGCGCCGCCCATCGGATGTCGAGTTTATTCCGCCACCGCCACCGCCGCCGTCGCGCGTGCCGCTTTACCTGTCGATGGGTGCGGCGGGGCTGCTGGGATTGCTGGCGCTTTATTATTGGGAGCGGCGTCGCGTCGCGGAGGAGCGTCATCGAGAGACGTCGAAGCTGCTGCACGAGTTGAAGCGTTCCCAGGCGGAGATCAAAAAGCAGGCATCCTTCGCGCAGTTGAGTCCCAATCCCGTGCTCGAATTGTTCGCGGACGGCGCGCTCACTTACTGGAACGAAGCGGCGCAGGAAATGACCCAAAGCCTGCGCTGTGAATTCGTGAAAGATTTGCTGCCGCAAAATGTCAGCGAGATGGTGAGCCGCGCCCTCACCGCTCCCTATGCCAAACAAGAGTGCGAAGTGAAGCTCCATGACCGCACCATTTCCTGGTCGTTCTTTCCCATTCCCGAAATCACTTCCGTGCATGCCTACGCGCAGGACATCACGGACCGGCTGAGCCTCGAGTTGCAATTGCGGCAGGCGCAGAAGATTGAATCAATCGGCCAGCTCGCAGCCGGAGTGGCGCACGATTTCAACAATCTCCTCGCCGTGGTGCAGGGCTACACGAGCCTGGCGCTGATGCGCAGCGATTTGCCGGAGAAGGTCGCGGAGCCGTTGCACGAAATCCTCATGGCGGCCGAGCGCGCCGGAAATCTCACGCGCCAGTTGCTCACCTTCAGTCGCAAGCAGATCATGGAACCGCGCCCGCTCGACCTGAACGATTTGCTCGCGAACCTCACGAAGATGTTGCGCCGGCTGATCGGCGCCGATGTGCGGGTCAAATTCGTACGCGGCAACAAACCCGCGTGGCTTCGCGCCGATCCAGGCATGATGGAACAGGCGATCGTGAATCTCGCCATCAATGCCCGCGACGCGATGAACGACGGCGGCGAGCTTTCCGTGTGCATTGAAAATGTTTCGTTGAATGAGGCGGAAGCGGCGTCGCGTTTCGAGGCGCGCGCGGGAGAATACGTGACCCTCACCGTGAGCGACACCGGCTGCGGCATGGACGAGCCTACGCTCAAACGGATCTTTGAACCGTTCTTCACCACGAAAGAAACAGGGAAGGGGACTGGCCTCGGCCTGGCCACAGTCCATGGAATTGTGAAGCAGCACGGCGGCTGGATCGAAGTCAACAGTCAACCGGGCAAGGGCACGACGTTCCGGATTTATTTCCCGGCATCGGCCGAAGCGGCGCAAACCGGCGAACATAAATTGATTCGCCTGCCCGCGGTGGGCGGCACCGAAACGATTCTGGTGGTCGAAGACGACGCGTCACTGCGCAAACTGGCGCGCAGCGTCCTCGAACAATACGGCTACGGCGTTCACGATGCCGCTTCGGCTACCGAGGCCCTCGCCATTTGGCGGCAGCACCAGGAAGAAATCCGTTTGCTCTTCACCGATATTGTTTTGCCCGATGGCATGAGCGGCTGGAAATTGGCGGAAGCCATTCACGCCGAGAACGACCAACTCAAAGTGATTTATTCCACGGGCTTTGATTCGGACACGGTCAATCGCCGTTCCGATTCGCGAACCAACCAGATCCTTCTGCGCAAGCCATATCCGGTGCAGTCGCTGGTGCAAACCGTCCGCGAATGCCTGGACAACGTCCCCGCCGCGCAAACGCTCGGCACCTCGCAGGTGAGTTAACAGCCCGTTCAGCTCACTGCTTTGGCACTCGATTGATAGTATTGTAGATCTCCCAATCGACGGGCGCTCCGTCCGCAGCCTTGAGATTGAATTTGATTTTCATCTGCATCACGGGTTTGAGGCCGGTGATTTCCAGGAGAACGCGTTTCCGGTCTGGCGAGAGTTTTGCGGAACGCACCGTCACGGGGTCACGGCCTTTCTTCTCAGGATCAATCACGGAGAAATCATCACTGCCGTACTTTTCCGTCCAGCGGTAGTTCCATTGTTCGAGACTGTAGTTCTGCAAATCCTCGGCGGCGCCACGATCGAGCGCATTGCTGAAGGCCAGTTCGATTCCCTGCGCGCGCACGTGCAATTCCGTGGGCATCCGCAGCGGCTGGCCCGTGTATCGCACGCGTTGGAGCGCGCCATCTTTCACGCCCTTGGTCTGCCAGCCCTTCAAACCGGCGACGTAAAGCTGCCCATCGCGAGGATTGAAACGCGCGCGTTGAATGCCCGAATCGAAATTGAGCGGCAGCTTCACGACGCCGCCTTGCGCGACGCCATCCACGGTTTCCAAAAGCACATCGAACAGCGCCGCCATGCCGTAGGACGTGTGCAGCAAATGTCCATTCAACGCCGCCGGCCAGCGTTCGCTCGTGACCCACACCTGGCCGCCGCTTGAGTTATCCATGCTCTGGGGAATCCAGCAGAGCGGCTCTTCGAAACTTGCCGGCGCATCGGTCGCGTGCGCGTGCGGCACGTAACCATAGAACCCACCCGGCTTGATCAGATTGATCCGCGACGATGGAATCCAGTTGCCTTGATTGTCGCTGCACGTGATTTCGTCACGCGGTCCGATGCTCATCCCGTTGGCTGCGCGCAGACCGTGCGCAATCAACTCGGCCCGCGAGCCGTCCGCGCTCACGCGCACCATGCCGCCGTTCAACGGATAAATCGTGTCCACCCGCTGGCCCGCGCGGGTGTAATAAAAGTTGCCCGCGCTATCGACCTGCAGGTCCATCGCGAACGCGTGGTAGCTCGGACTGACGCCGGCATCGCTATTGAAGTTCTCATAAAAGTCCGCCTCGCCATCGCCGTTCAAATCGCGGAGGCGCGTGATTTGGCCGCGTTCCAAAACAAAAACCTCGTCGCGCAGAATTTTGATTCCGAGTGGATCGAACAACCCGACGGCGAACCGCTTCCACTTCACGTTCTTCAATTCGTCGTCGATCCCGGAAACGATCCACACGTCGCCGTTCCAAGTTGTCACCGCGGCGCGTCCGTCGGAGAAAAAATCCAGGGCGGTCAGCCGCATCCACGAGCGCCACGGGTTGTTTTCGGGAATCGCGATCGTGTCCACCGCGAATGCGCCGGAGTCATCGCCGCGCTTGCCGGAGGTCGTGAGCGTCTGGGGCCAGAGCGCCGGGCCGCCGCGACAGAACGTTTGAAGATCGATGCCTTTGCTCTGCCGCATTTCACCCTCGCCGATCGTCACGACGATGGAATTCGTGATGCTGAGCGTTCGGTCGGATCGTGGCGTGTCGAACATTTTCATCGTCAGCGGCTTACGCAGATTTCGAATATCCAAGGCGCGTGTGAAGACCGGCCGACCGTTCGCTTCAGCCATCCCCGGCCTATCGAGCACATCCGCATCTCCGACGGTGTAGCTGAAGACGACGTTGCTTCCGTGCCGATAAAACCCGCGGTACTTCGCCCACTCGTGCGGCAGCGAGCCGACGCCGTGCGCGCGTGGATCAACAAAACTCTCGTCCTTCGCCCAGCCTGGCCCCGGGCGATTGGTGAATTGAATTTGGCCGCTCAAGCGCGGCGGGAGCGATCCCTTGTAAGTGGCCAGATGCGTCGTGCTGAGATCGAGCCAGCCGCCCGTCCAACCCGCCGCGTAACGAAATGTTTCCGTGTCGAAGAGAATTGCGCCACTGCTCCCGCCCGCTGCCAGCTTTACCGTCACTCCCTTCGAAACGGTTTCGGTGGGCGACTGCACGGTGTAGTTCAGGAATGGTCCGTAATCCATGCCGCGTCCGCTGGGCGTCGCGGCGCGCAGCACGATCCAGGATACGCCGAGGACAATAACGATGAGTGCGCCACAAAGTGCTCCAGAGCGTGTCTTCCGCAACGTAAAAGGTAGCGCGCATTTCTCCACGCGCGCCAATGTTGAATCGGAATCTCCCGAATGTGGCGCGTCCTGTCCGGTTCGCAGTGCGACGCGCCCCACCTCTTCACCGTTTGGCAGCATGAACGCAGTGTTCTCAAAGCGCGCCGGAGTTTCAGCGAAAAAGTTCTGGGCAGATCGTGAAAGGCAACGAATAGCGCAAACCGGCGCGGGTAGGGCGTCGCTGTCCTCAGGGCGCCGAGGTGAGGCGTGAGCAAGTTTGCGCGCGTTCTGTCTAGGCGCGGCGCGGCTCGCAGAGTTCCTGCGCTACTTGTTGCCGATCGAAGGGTCGGTGGCCTGCGTCGGCGCATCGCCCTCGCGCACTCGCACCGCCTCCGAGGACAAGCCGGTGCCGGATGCCGTGAGGTCTTCGGTCAATCGGCCCAGAGCCATCTGCACCTTGCGCGAATTGCCGTCGGCGTTGTTCACGATGCTCCTCACGGACTCGAGGCCCGCCGCCGTGAGGTC
>Ga0193753_10000712_pt1 | contig 31355 bp, 25 predicted proteins | sample H1c2metaG_FD_144925 | JGI IMG/M metagenome (GOLD analysis project Ga0193753, IMG submission 144925) | Soil microbial communities from a riparian zone of the East river system, Colorado, United States - H1c2 | ecosystem: Environmental > Terrestrial > Soil > Riparian zone | place: USA: East...
GTGCTGATTCCGAGCAGGATGAAGCAGTCCTCGTCCTCGGAGTGATCCGGATCATCGATGAGAAGGGCGCCCTCGTCGGCGAATGCGGTGCACGCCTCTTCGAACGTGACGCCATGCTTGGCCTTGTTGGCAGCCGCCTTCCGCGGATCCCATTCGAAGTCGAGCGACGACATGGCCGGTAGTGTAGGTACGATGTACACACGCCGCAACCCGGAGCTGTGACTTCATCCGGCGCCCTTCCCACCGACAGCGCTGGACCGCGGCGCCCGCGTCGGCGATTCTGTGGGCTTCACTCTCCGCGCCTCAGGCACTCCAGACAGGCACCCCATGGCCGCCGCCCCCGTCACTGCCGATCCGGAGCTCGCGCGCGAGACCGCGCGGCGGCGCACGTTCGCGATCATCTCGCACCCGGACGCCGGCAAGACCACGCTCACCGAGAAGCTGCTGCTGTACTCGGGCATGATCCGCACCGCGGGCATGGTGAAGGGGCGCAAGGGCAAGCTCGCGACGTCCGACTGGATGGGCATGGAGCAGGAGCGCGGCATCTCCATCACCAGCTCCGCGATGCAGTTCCCGTACAAGGGCGCGGTCATCAACGTGCTGGACACGCCGGGGCACCAGGACTTCTCCGAGGACACCTACCGCACGCTCACCGCCGCGGACTCCGCGATCATGGTGCTGGACGCGGCCAAGGGCGTGGAGACGCAGACGCGCAAGCTGTTCGAGGTGTGCCGGCTGCGGCGCATCCCCGTGCTCACCTTCGTGAACAAGATGGACCTGCCCGGCCGCGACCCGCTCGCGCTCATGCAGGAGGTCGAGGAGGTGCTCGGCATCCACGCGAGCGCGCTCAACTGGCCCATCGGCTCGGGCCGCGAGTTCGCCGGCGTGATCGACCGGCGCGCGGCCGGCGGCGGCGAGGCGCTCTCCGGCGACGTGCTGCTCTTCGCCAAGACCTCCGCGGCCGGCGCGCAGAAGGCGGAGCTGGAGCGCCTGGGGCTCGACGATCCGCGCCTCGCGGCGCGCCTCGATCCCGAGCTGCTGGCGCGGGCGCGCCACGATCTCGAGCTGCTCGAGATCGCGGGCAACCCGTTCACGCGCGAGGCCTTCCTGCGCGGCGAGGTCACGCCGACCTTCTTCGGCTCCGCGCTGACCAACTTCGGCGTGGAGCCCTTCTTCGACGCCTTCGCGGAGCTGGCGCCCGCGCCGGGCCCGCGGCCCGTGGACCTGCCGGACGGGAGCGAGCGCATGCTCGATCCGCTCACGGAGCCGTTCTCCGGCTACGTGTTCAAGATCCAGGCCAACATGGACAGACGGCACCGCGACTGCCTGGCCTTCGTGCGCGTGTGCTCGGGCCGGTTCGAGCGCGACGTCGTCGTGCACCATCACCGGCTGGACAAGGACGTGCGCCTCTCGCGCCCGCACTCGATGGTCGCGCAGGAGCGCAGCACCGTGGACGTCGCCTACCCGGGCGACATCGTGGGCTTCATCAATCGCGAGACCTTCCGCATCGGCGACACCATCTCCATGAAGGGCGGCTTCGATCACAAGCCGCTGCCGCACTTCCAGCCGGAGCACTTCGCGCGCGTGTCGCCGAAGGACCTCGGGAAGCGCAAGGCCTTCGACCGCGGCATCGAGCAGCTCACCGCCGAGGGCGCCGTGCAGCGCCTGTGGCCACTGGAGCGCGCCGCGAGCGACCCGCTCGTCGCGGCCGTCGGCCGCCTGCAGTTCGAGGTGCTGCAGTACCGCCTGCGCGACGAGTACGGCGCGGAGACGCTGCTCCAGCCGCTGCCCTACACCTGCAGCGCGTGGGTGGACGGCGACCCGAAGACCTTCAACGAGCCGTCCACGTCCCTGCTCACGCGCGACGCGCGGGACCGCACGGTCGTCCTCTTCATGACCGAGTGGGACAAGTTCGCCGCCGCGAAGAACAACCCGAAGCACAAGCTGCTCGACATCGCGTAGAAAGGGCGGCCATGGACGGACCGCCGCTCCGCAAGCTCGCTCTCAGTGCCGCGGCGTGCGGCGCGCTCTCGGGAGGCGCCGCCCTCGCCGGCCTGGCGACCTTCCGGCCGCTGGACGGCGGCGAAGGATTCGACGCGACCTCGTTCCTGCTCGTCTTCGGTCCCTTATTCCTGGCGGCCGTCGCCTTTTTCACGGCGGTGGGCTTCCTGGACTCGCTGTTCACGCTTGCGGACGTGGACCTCGCGCGCGCCATGCCGCTCGTCGCGGGGGCGGCCGCGGTGGCGGCATTCCTCGCGGGGCCGTTGACTCTGCTCGCCGGTCCCATCGCCCTGTGCACCGGGCTTGGCGCGATGCGCCTGTCCCGCCTGCTGTTCCGCATCCCGGCGCCGCCCGGATCCGACGGCCACTGGCGCCTGCACACGCTGCCGCGGCGGGCCCCGCTCGCGCGCGACGACTCGCCGTCGCTGCCTCGCTGATGTCGCGCCGTCATCGGGCGTGAGGATCTCGCTGGAGACGCACTGGCTGCTCGACCCTGCCGCCATGCTCATGCCGGCCGGCCGGGCAGCGGCTGGATCGGCATGAGTCTGGCCCGGTTCGCCGCACGCGGGCATCGAGCTTCGACCGACAGGCGCAGCCGAAGACCTCGGCGCCCGCGCGGTGGGCGTCTCCTGCTCGTTCACATCGGGTGACTCACCGACCGGTTGAAGCGCCGGGCGGCGCGCTCGCTCCTCCGACGACAACCGCCCGCCACCGCGAGAGCACGTCTTCGGCCTCGAACCGCAGATGAGCCACCGCAGTCCCTTCCAATCCCGGCTTCCGCGAGGACCCGGCCGATGAGTGATTCCAGGTATCCCAACGAGAGCAGGGAATATCGCGCGGCGCGGGACGCGTTGCTGAAGGACGAGCAGGAGCTCGTGGACAGGGTGCTGGCCGTGGCCGAGAAGCGCCGCCGGCTTCCGCAGGGCGGGGCGTTGAAGGAGGACTACGTCTTCCAGTGGGCCACCGAGGGGAAGGTGGGACAGAGCGTGACGTTCTCCGAGCTGTTCGGGGACAGGAGCACGCTGCTGCTCTACTCGTTCATGTTCGGCCCGAGCTGGGACAATCCCTGCCCGTCCTGCACGTCGCTGATGGACGGGTTCGACCGGAGCTGGTACCAGGTGTCCCGCGACGCCGCCTTCGTGGCCATCGCCAAGGCGCCTGCCGAGCGCATCCATGCGTGGGCCGCGCAGCGCGGCTGGTCGCAGATCCCGCTGCTCTCCGGATCCGAGTCCCCCTTCCAGGCCGACTACAAGTGCCAGAAGGACTCCGACGACATGCAGCTGCCGGTGATGCACGTCTTCAGGAAGCAGGCCGGCAGGATCTTCCACTTCTGGGCGACCGAGCTCCCGGCGTGCCACCTCGACACGGTGTGGCCGTACTGGAACCTCATGGACTTCACGCCCGAGGGGCGGCCGGACATCGAAACCCCGCCGCAGAAGTTCCGGTCCAGGTTCCTGGAGAAGAATTACCTGCACGAGGAGTAGCGGGGGCGTGCGGTCGCTCCCCGACTCACTTCCTCGGTGTCCATGCCTTTCCTTCGCGCGCCGCCTCGGCATATGAGAAGAACGTCTGATACGTCGGCTCGAGGCTCTCGTCCATCGTGCCGCTGCGCAGGGACTCCTGGAGCCGTTCGGACTGCAGATGGGCCTGCGAGAACCACGGTCCACCGAGCATGAGATCCCGGTCACGAGGCAGGCTGAGCACATTGCCCAGCACGAGCGCGGCGAGCACGAGCTGCATCACCCGGCGATCGCCGCGCCCGAGCCGCGGGAGCACGGCATCCCACGCGACGACCAGCGCGAAGAGCAGGACGGCCAGGCACGGGAGCGGGTAGTACCAGTAGCGATGATCGATCCATTCGTAGATGAAGGGATGTCTCGCGATCATCAGAGCGAACATCACGACGTGGCCGATGAGCACGAGGCCCGCGTACAGCAGCGTGCGTCCTGCATGCTGGCGCGCGATGGCGTCTCCGGGCGCCGATGATCCCGGTGCACGACGGCGGGCACGGAGCACGACGATGCCGGCCACGGCCAGGCACGCGAGCGTGAGCCACCAGGATCCGCCCAGCATCACGCAGGACTCCTCGGCGAGCATGCGCAGTGCGGGAACGATCCGCAGCGGGAAGTGCTTCAGCGGGACCTTCTGGTACTGGAAGCTGGGCCAGTATCCGTTCAGCTGGTGCACGACGGCCGGTGCGAGGAACACATTGTAGACGTGCAGCGCGGCGGCCGCGGCGCAGGTGGCCATGAGGAGGTCCGGCATCCGCCGCATCCTCCCGTCATGGACGAAGAGCACGCCGCAGCCGATCAGCACGTAGAAGACTCCCTGCCGATCCAGGAGTCCCGCGAACATCGCGAGCGCGAACGCGATGGCCCCGTCGCGAGTGAGGATCCTCCTGCGCAACCGCCGCGGCGGATGCGGCGCTGACAGCTCCGGCTGAGTCGGCTGAGTCGGCTGAGTCGACTGACTCGACTGGCGGGCCTGGTGGACGCCGCGCACGTGGAACAGGAAGGCCAGGATCGCGAGCGCGACCAGCGGTTTCCCCGATCGGTAGAAGACGCCCATCGTGGACACGAACACGAAGCTGCTGACGAAGCAGGCCAGGATCAGCGCGCCCGTGAGCGCGTCGAGATGAGCGGCGGTCCGGCGCACCCCGCGGGCGAACACTAGCAGGAAGAGCAGGGGCACGAGGAACGCGCTGGCGGGAATGAAGAAGGTCGCGTCGATCGGAGCGACCACGCGGGTGTAGACCTGCGCGTCGAGGTAGTCGACAAAGTAGCTCAGCTCGCGGGCCTGGTAGGTGCCGAAGTCGTTCGCGTACGGATCGAAGATCTTCGCGAGCAGGGGACGGTCGGCGGTGTACTGGGGAATGAAGAGCGTGGTCTCACGCTCCAGCGTCCCGCCTTCCCAGAACAGGGCGGGGCCGAGCGTGGCGACGAGCGCGAGGAGGGCGTACGGCCACCAGGCGAAGCGGGTCCGGCTCGAGTTCACGCTGCACCCTTCTCGAGAGCGTGTTGGCGCTGCCGCGTCCGGCGCGCGGGAGCGGGCAGACGAGCAGCGCGATCGTCGCACCCATCAGCGACACGGGCGAGCCCAAGGTAACTCCCGGGCCCTTTCCGTGCCGAGCCTCAGCGCGGTGGCTCGCCCTCCGGCACGCAGACGACGTCGCCCGACGGCAGGCGGTAGGCCGTGCCCAGCTTCACGCCGTCACCGGCCGCGCGCGATCTTCCGAGACGGTAGCGCGGCAGCGGCTGGCTGTCGCGCGGGACGGCGGCGTCCGCGTCGGGTGCGGCCGCCGCTCGCCCGTCCTCCGTGGCAGCCGGCTGCGCGGTGCCCGACGCCGCCGCTCCCGCGCTGGCCATGAGCGCCAGCATGAAACCCAATCCGAAGATCAGCCCGAGGTCGAAGAAGTTCGCGACGCCGTCGAGGATGTCGTCGTCGCCGTCCACCAGCCGGCGCCGGCGCGTCGCGCGCGCGCTCGCGCGCGAAGGCGCACCTGCTGCGGGGTTCGCGAGCGCATCCCCGGACTCGCGCGCGGACGGCCGCCCCGGCGCGCTCACGCGCGCACCATCCGCCGCGCGACGAAGTCCACGTCGCTGATGTCCTGCGCGTACCAGCGCCGGCGCACGTTGCGCATCGCGAAGCAGCCGCCGCCGATGAGCAGTCCGAGCACCGGCGTCGCGAACGCCACCACCAGCTGCGACGCGAGCGCCTGCAGGTCGCCCTCGGCGAGCCCGTCGAGCGCGGGACCCAGCGGAATGAGCGTGCCCGCGAGGCCGAGCATCGGCCCGAGCCTCAGCCCGAGCTGCAGGCGGCTCAGGCGCCGCTCCGCGTCGAGCTCGAGATCGTCGAGCACCTTGTCCAGCGAGGCCGGCGCGCGCCGCAGCTCGCGCAGCGCATCGCCGACGAGACCCGGCATCGCCGCGCGCCCGCCCGCGCCGGCGTCCTCGGGGAGTTCGCCCGGCGCCGGCGTGGCGGCCGGATCGTCCTTCAGGCGGCGCACCATCGTGCGCCACGCGCCTCCGTGCCGCGCGCGCTCCCACGACTCGGCGGCGAGCCCGCCCGCGTGCATCACGACGAGCGCGGAGAAGCCCATGAGCAGCACGATCACCGGCACGAGCAGCAGGTTCGAGAGCACGAGCAGCGCGTGCGAGAGAAGGTCCGTCATCCGGAGGCCCCGGTGCGGCGCCACACGCCGACGAGGAACAACGCCACGACGCACGCGCCGACCAGCACGTAGGGATGCGCCCACCAGCGCCGCTCCTCCGCCGCGCCGCGCCCGGCGTCGGCCGATGGCTCGAGGCGCGCGCCCTCGACCGGCTCCGTCCTCGACGTGGAGGAGTCCGACGCTTCCGAAGGCGTCGTGGCCGGTGTCGGCTCGAGCCGAGTCGGTGCGCCCGGCGCCGTCGCATCCGGCGACGATGCGTCGCGTGCCGGTGCGTCGCTCCGCGCCAGCGGGCTCGCTGACGCGCCCGGAGCGAGCGCGGCGGCCGAGGTGCCCTGCGTCGGCCCGGAGGCCGGCATCGCCTGCGTCGCGGCGACGGCAGCCGAGTACGCGGCGAGCAGCGCCTCGTCGCCGGGCGCGCCGAGCTGCCCGCGCACCAGCGCGTCGAGCTTTGCATTGCCGCCCGAGACCATGCCCGCGGAATCGCCGTGCGCCGCGACGAGCTCGCCGTAGAGGTGCGCAAGCGCCGTCACCTGCGCCGCGCTCGCCTGCCAGCAGCCCTTGCGCCCCGCCTCGAGCATGCCGGCCGCGATCTCCTGCAGCGCGTGCGGATTCTCCGCCTCGAACCACGGCCGCAGCCCGAGCTCGTCGCGGTCCTCCACGTAGGTCGCGTAGATGTCGTTCCAGTCGCCGTCGCTCACCGCGCCGTCGCGGACGACGTCCCAGCCGAAGGTGTTCTTCACCAGCTCGGCCATGTGGCCGGCGCCCGCGTAGCCGTGCTCCTTCATGCCCTCGATCCACGCGCGGTTGAGCAGCTCGGTGCGCAGGTTCGTCGCCAGCACCTCCTCGAAACTCCGCATGCGCGCGCCGTCGGGATCCCGGACGTCGGCGATGAGCGCCTGCGGCGAGCGGCCGGTGAGCTTCGTCACGGCCATGCTGAGCCCGCCGAAGTACTCGTACGCATGGTGATTGTCGAGCTGGCTCATCATGTTCGACGACCAGTTGCGCACGATCGTGTCCGTCCCCTGGATCGCGGTCTCGTACAGCCCGTCGATCGGCGAGCCCCAGAGGTCACCGGTGTAGACGTACGACATGCTGCTCACGTAGACGGACAGGATCTCGTCGTCGCTCTCCCACACGCCGCTGCGCGGCACGAGGTAGAGGATGTTCGTGCCGTCGAGGTTGCCGGGCTTCGTGCCGAAGACGCGCGCGACGGACAGCTCGGTGGCGCGCGCCTCGGAGAAGCCGCGCGCGAGCAGGCCGCGCCGGTTGCTCTCGGTGCCGGCGCGCACCAGGTTGTCGGCCTCGTCGGCCGCGGACGCGAGGCGCACCGCGCGGTCGATGAGCTTCACGCGCGTCGGGAAGTTCTCCTTGTAGTCGCCGCCCATCGCGACGAACACGTCCAGGCGCGGGCGGCCCAGCTCCTCGCGCGGGATGAGCGCGACGTCGATCGCGAGGCGGCTCTCGTCCCAGACGGGACGCACGCCGAGCGCGTAGAGGATCTGCGCCTCGAGCACGCCGTAATCGCACATCGTCTCCATGCCGTTCAGGTCGAAGCCGAGCTTGCGCGGCTGGCCGTGCGCGAGCATCTCGTCCACGAGCTTCACCGCGACCTCCCACGACGCCTGCGTGGGGATCTCCTCGGGATTGAGCCCGTAGAGATCCCGGCCCGACGGCACGCTCGCCGGGTTGCGCGCGGGATCGGGCCCCGGGCCCGGCGGGACGAAGCGGCCTTCCAGCCCGTCGAGCAGCCGCACGATCTCGTCGTCGGCGCGGCGCAGGTCCGCGAGCACGCCGCGCGCGAAATCGCGGTCCTCGACGAGCTCGGGCCGCGGCGGCACGTCTCCGAGCACGCACTCCTTCACGAAGGCGAGCGCGCGCGCGTGGAGATTGGCGTCGTCGTGGCCCGGCAGGCCGTCGGCGTACGGATGGTCCGCGTCGTGCCGATCCGCGTGATGGTCCGCGGCCACGCGATCTGCGTCGTGCCGATCCGCATCGTCGTGATCCGGACCGTGCCGACCCGAGTCGTCGTGAGGCGCGGCTGCAGGCTCCGCATCGCGCGGCTCCTGCACGTGGCGCGTCCCGTCGTCGGAAGGGTCCAGCGCGGCGAGCTTGTCCAGGAAGCGCCGGCGCAGGATGGTCAGCAGGTACGGGGCGATGCGCTCGTCGTCGGGCGGCACGCCCAGCACGTGCAGAGACGTGGGCGTGGCCTCCTCCGCCACGCGGTGCAGGTACTCCGACACGGCGCCGATCTCCGCATCGGTCAGCCCGCGAGCGTCGAGGCCGGCGATGGCCAGCGTCGCGTCGAGGCGCTCGCGCCGCACGCCCGCGGCGATCTGCGTGCGGAACTGCTCGCGCAGCAGCCCCGGCTCCAGCGTCCCGAACTTGTCGATGTCCTCGTGCACCTCGTGCAGGCCGTCGGTGAGGCCCGCCGCCACCGACGGCGGGTTCTGATGATCGACCAGCAGCGTGCACGAGCGGCGGCGCGAGATGGTCGCCTCGGCGACGTTGTCCATGATCCAGGGATTCAGCACGGGCACGTCGCCGATGCAGGTGGAGGTCCAGTCGTCCTCCGCGAGGCCCGTCTCCTTGCCCGGCAGGAACTCGAGCGTCCCGTGCGTGCCCCAGTGCACGATCGCATCCGCGCCGAACTCCTCCTGCAGCCACCAGTACAGCGCGAGGTAATTGTGCGGCGGCGGCACGTCGCGCGAGTGCAGCAGCGCGGTGTCCTGCCGCTCGCCGCGCGCGGGCTGCGGCGCGAGGATCACGTGGCCGAGGTCCACGACGGGCAGCACGAGATACGGCGAGCCGCCACGCTCCACGACCATGAAGCGCCCGGGCGGCGGCCCGAAGGCCGCGACGACCTCCTCGCGGCGCCGCGCATCGAGTCTGCTCTCGAACCACTGCCGGTAGCGCTCCGCCGGGACGAGCACCGCGCCCGGCCGGTCCGCCAGCGCCTGCAGCCCGCCGGGATTCCACGGGCCGCAGTTGCTGCCCTCGGCGCGCAGCCGCGCGATGAGCGCGTCCACGTCGCGCGGCGCGCCGTCCACCTGCCAGCCGCGCTCGGCGAGCCGAGGCAGGAAGCGCACCAGGCTCTGCGGCCCGTCGAGGAACGCGCCGGTCGGGCTGCCGCGCATCAGGTCGTCCTTCCCGAGCGTGGTGTTGTAGTAGAGGATCGCGACGCGCTTGTCCGCGTTCGGCGTACGGCGCAGGTCCGTCCACGCGCGCGCGCGCGCGGCGAACGTCTCCACGCGCTCCGGGATCGGCTCGTGCAGCCGGTACCCCGAGATGCCCGCCTGCAGTCCGCCCACCACGATGGGCTCGATCGTGCCGCGCGACTCCTGCAGCGTGAGGAACAGGCCCACGTCGGTGAAGCCGAGGCCCTTGGGGTCCGCGCGCCACGCGTCGATCGTCGAGCCGAGCATCGAGATCGGGCGCAGGTACGGCACGTCGAGCCGCTCGAGCAGCGGCTTGCCGCCCGCGTTCTCCCACAGCGAGCCGTGCCGGTCCTCGACGATCACCGCGGGAGCGAGCTGCTCCAGCTCCTGCGCGAACCACGCGGCGCTGTCGCCGAACGGCGTGACGACGCGGAAGCCCTGCGCGCGCAGCGCCAGCACCTCCGCGTCCACGACCTTCGTGTCGCCGGTGACCCAGAACGAGGCGTGGATGAGCACGGCCGCGAGCGGCGCGGCTTCCACGCCGGCCGTGGCGCCGGCCGTGTCGCCCATCACGACGCCGTGCGCCGCGGCGTGGTGCGCCGCGATGCCATGCGCCGGGTCGTCGTGCCGCAGTGATTCCTCGTGCGCGAGCGCTTCCTCGCGGGACAGCGCCTCCTCGCGACGCTCGGGCGCGTAGTAGCCGCGGTCCGGCACGACGACGGGCGGCTCGGCCTCGCCCGCCGCGCCGAGGTAGGTGATGGCCGTGTACTGCAGCAGCCGGCGCACGTTGAGCGGGCCGTTCGCGCGCCAGTAGGCCGGGACCTTGTCGTCCGCGTGCAGCAGCCCGCGGTGCTCCAGCGCGGCGTGCGCGTCGCGCTGGTCGAGCGGCACGACGGCCAGCGCGGCGTCCGTGGCGCGCGCGCTCTCCAGCGCCGCGGCAAGGCCCGGCACGTCGGCCGCCTCGATGTTGAGCACGTACAGCACGCGCAGGCCGTCCAGCGCGCCGGGCTGCATCGCGGCCTGCGGGTCGAGGCAGCGGACCGGCACGCCGGTCTCGCGCGAGGCGCGCTCGATGAGCGGCAGCGCGCGATCCCACACGCCTGCGAACCCGACGCGCGCCGGCGCCGTCCCGCGCGCAGCCGGTTCCTGCGCCGACACCCGCGAGATCAGGCCCGCCACGACCGCCACGACGGCGCACGCCCCGGCTGCGGCACGCACGACCCGCATGATGCGCGAGGCGCGAGAGACGCTCGCGAGCGTCTGCCACGCGACGCGGAGAGCGCGCGCCGCGACTCGCGGACCGGTGCGCCTAACGGAGCCGGTGTCCATGCTCAGAAGCGGATGTCGAGGCCGAGCACCAGGTTGATGCCGGGCTCGTCGATGCGGGAGTCCTTCACGCGGTAGCGCTTGTTGAACAGGTTCTCGACGGCGACCGTCATCGTCTTGCGCTCGTCCAGCTCCCAGCCGCCGCGCAGGTTGAAGATGGTGAAGCCCGGCACGCTGCCGTCGTCGCGCAGCGGTCCCGAGGACGGGTCCTGCGGGTCGTCGAAGAAGGCCGGGTCGGAGGCGTAGCGGTCGCCCGGGATGCGGTCGAAGCTGCGCACGAGCCACGTGTCCACGCCCATCCAGTAGCTGCTCAGCGCGGGATCGCGGGTCTCGTCCACGCGCAGGCCGACGAGCACGTTCGCGGGGAAGCCGCGGTCGAGCGGCTCGTCGTTGCCGGAGTCGCGCCCGGCGATCCACGTCGCGTTGCCGTAGCAGGACAGCGCGCGCTCGCCGACGAGCTCCCGCGCGAAGGACTGCGGCAGCCACTCGGTGCCTTCCAGCTCGAGGCCGGTCACGCGCACCACGCCGCTGGAGTTCGCGTTCACGTACACGTGCTCGTCGGAGTCCTCGGTGCCGTTGCCGTTGACGTCGATGAAGTCCGAGCCGTTGAACGTGCCCTGCTCCGAGACGATGGCGTCGTTCACGAGGGTGTGGAACAGCGTGACGCTCCCGGCCCAGTCGTCGCCGCGCGTGCGCACGCCGGACTCCACGGTCCAGCTCGACTCGGGCTTCAGGTCGGGCGACGGCACCTCCACGCCGAAGGTGAACTGCCCGAAGGCGAGCGCGTCGCCCTTGTTGGGCGCCCGGAAGGCGCGGCCGACGTGCGCCACGAGGTCCGTGTCCGGCGTGAGCGCGAAGATCGCCCCGAGGCCGCCGGTCAGCGCGGCGTCGGTCTGGTCCAGCTCCAGGTCATCCAGCGCGAGCGCGCCGTTCGCGATCGCGTCCTGGATCGGCTGTGCGAGCTTGCCGACGGCCGGCGCCTGCGACTGGAAGCGGAAGCTGTCGTGCCGCAGCCCGAGATCGATGCGCAGCCGGTCCGTCGCCTGCCATTCGCCGAGCGCGAAGACGGCCGGGTTCTCCCACGTCACGTCCGGATCCTGGAAGCCGCCCTGCGGGTCGTCCGCCTTCACGCGGTCCTCGTGGTCGTGCACGCCGTAGACCAGGCGCAGGTCGTCGTCGGGGAAGGACGTGGCCTGCAGGTCGAGGCCCCACGTCTCGTCGTCGCTGCGCGAGTCGAAGAACGCGGTGTCCGTGAAGCTCTCCTGGTCGTGCGAGTACGCCGTGAGCTGCAGGTCGTGCGCGAAGCCGACCCTGTCGAGCTTCAGCGTCACGCCGGAGAGCTCGCGGTCGGCCGTGAGGTTGCTCTGGCCGGGCTTGTCGAAGCGCCGCCCCTCCGGGCGCGAGAAGTCCTGGTGGAACAGCTCCACGCTGCCGTGGTCGCCGAGGCGCCAGTCCACCTGCCCGTCCCAGTCGCGCTCGCGCCAGCCGCTCGGATCCTGCGTGCCGACGTCCTTGCCGCCCTGCAGGTCGCCGATCTCGCGCGCCGAGCCGCCGAGGAAGGCGTGCATGTTCTCGTCGGAATACCAGCCCTCGAGCCGCTGGCTGGCCTCGTCGTCGGCGCTCGCGACGCGGCTGTACGAGCGCCCGCCGAACGCCGGCGCGGCGCTGAACGTCGACTCCTCGTTCGTGATCACGTTGATCACGCCGCCGATCGCGTCCGAGCCGTACAGCACGGAGCCCGGGCCGCGCACGACCTCGATGCGGTCCACGTCCAGCTCGTCGAAGGTCTGCAGGAAGGGGTTGGGTCCCGCGAAGAGCCCGGCCGTGTTCCGGCGGATGCCGTCGATGAGGTACACGACCTGGTTGCCCATGAAGCCGCGGATGATCGGCGAGCCGCCGAAGTGCCCGGTCTTCTGCACCCAGAGGCCCGGCTCGTAGCGCAGCGCCTCGGCGACGGTGCGCGGCGCGCGCTCGAGCAGCTGCTGCCCGTCGACGAGCTCGACCTCCATCGAGATGTCGGACGCGGGCTGCGGGTAGCGCGTCGCCGTCACGACGATGGGATCCGCGGTCCACGTGTGCACGTCCTGCTGCAGGTGGTCGAAGGCGTCCGCGCCGCCGGACGCCTCCTTCGGCTTGGGCGCCTCCTGGGCGAGCAGCGCGCCGCCGTGCACCAGGAGGAAGGCGAGCGTGGCGCGCCGGGCGAGATCGGGATCGGTGGCGTCGCGCCGCGGCCGCGCGCGGGAAGTGATGTGCATGAGGACTACAAGCGCAGCGCGGCGGCGTCGGGTTCAGACGGGTCACGCGCGCCTCGCGAGCGCCCGCGCGCCGCGAAAGGTTCAATGCGCGGCTGAGACCTCGCGGCGGGACCGCGGTTTCAGCGCCGCGCCTTCCGGCCGGCTCGCCGGGATCACGCGCACAGACACCACGTCACGAGGAACTCCCATGTCCAGCACGGTCGTCCAGCCCTACCTCTTCTTCAGCGGCCGCTGCGAGGAGGCGCTCGAGTTCTACAAGGCCGCGGTCGGCGCGAAGGTGACCTTCGTCCTGCACTTCAACGAGAGCCCGCAGCCGATGCCGGCGGGCACGGTGAAGCCCGGCTTCGAGAAGAAGGTGATGCACTGCAGCTTCCACGTCGGCGGCTCGGAGCTCATGGCCTCCGACGGCTGCGGCGACAACACCGCGTTCAGCGGCTTCTCGCTCTCGCTCAGCGTGCCGACCGAGGCCGAGGCCGACCGCGCCTTCGACGCGCTCTCCAGGGGCGGCAAGGTCACGATGCTGCTGGGCAAGACCTTCTGGTCGCCGCGCTACGGCATGCTGACCGACAAGTTCGGCATCGCCTGGATGGTCAGCGTCCCCGGACAGCAGTCGCACTGAGCGTCAGGGTTGCGTGCCGCGCACGCCGTTGCTGGCCGCGTAACCTTGCGGCGCGCTCAGGTCCGCCCACCAGAACTGCGCCCAGACCTGGAAGCCGGGCGGCAGATTGGACGGCCAGACCAGGGGGAGCACCAGCGAGCCGAACGCGTCCGTCGGAAGCCCCAGGAAGACGAAGCCGACCGCGGGCCAGAACGTGCCGCCCTTGAACGGCACGCCGAGCTCGGCGATGCCGAGCACGAGCGCCGTCGCCTTGTTGCTCGGAGCGAGGGACAGCACCAGGCTCACTTCCAGGCCGCCGGTCAGCGTTCCGGTGCCCTGCAGATCCGACTGGCCCGAAGCGCCCGCGACGCCGCCGCCGAGCTTCACCCATGCGTGAAAGAACGGCACCGCACCCATGTCGGCCGGGGAGCCGTCCGCCTCGAGCGGGCTCGCCGGGTCTCCGGCGTCGATGCACGGGGAGTTGATCTTCAGGTGGTAGTCCTGCGCCGCGGGATTCACCCACAGCGGATCCGCGTCGAAGTTGCCGGGCTCCGCGCCCGCGTTCGGGAAGTCGCTGTACGTGATCGTGACGGGTGTCGCGCTCCCGGTGATCGGCGCGAGCGTGTTGCGGAAGATGCAGTTGCGCGCGACCGCGCTGCCGAAGAACGCCTCCGCGTGCGCATTGTCGAAGGTGCAGTTGACGATGAGCACCTGCCCGAGGTTCGCTTCGGCATGCAGCTTGTCCGCCTTGGCGAAGATGCAGTGGTCGATGGAATGGCCGGTGCTCGCGGCGATGGGCACGGCGAGGCTCGCGCCGCCGAGGCCGTTGCCCAGGAACTGGCAGTGCGTCAGGGTCGAGCCGGCCGCGGATTCGCGCCGCAGGCCCCAGCGCGAATTGCCGGCGAACGTGCAGGCGGAGAACGGGCCGACGCCGGGTCGGAGCCCGGTGCCGGCGTTGTCCACGATGACGCAGTTGAGCACGGAGCCGCTGCTCCCGGAGAGGTCGACCGCCGCGTCGAAGACCTGCGGGCCCGCCGTGTTGCCCGAGACGGTGCAGCCGGACAGGGTGACCACGTCGGTGATGGACGTGGAGCAGACCGCCGCGCCCCGCGCAGCCGCGTTCCCCGACAGCGTGCAGTCCGCCAGGCTCACCGTCGCCCCGTTGACCAGCACGCCCCCGCCCGCCGTGGGGAGCGCCGAGACCATGCTGTTGCCCGCGATGACGCACTCGCTCAGCACGAGCTGCGAGCCGGGCTGCGCGAGCACGCCGCCGCCGCCGAAGAGCGTGCCGCCCCCGGTCGTGAGCACGGCCTGGCCGGCGCCGCCGGTGATCGTGAAGCCGTGCAGGGAGCTGCCCGTCCCGCCGGCGTGGATGGTGACGGCCGTGGCTGCGCCGCCGGCGTCGATCGTCGTGACCGCCGAGCCGCCCGTGCCCTCGATGACCAGGCGCTTGCCGAGGTCGTCGATGGACTCGTGCCAGGTGCCGGGAGCCACGAGGATCGTGTCGCCACTGGCCGCGAGCGCGATGGCCGCCTGGATCGTGGGCGCCGAGCCCGGCACGGTGAGCGTGTCGGCGGACGCCGGCGCGGCGAGCAGGAGCCACGGCGCGAGCGTCGAGACGGACAGAAGATGGCCTCTTGCGGGCGTGGACATGAGGGTGGCTGGCTCCGTGGTGGCAGGCTGCGGCGCGGGCCGCGGCCCGCCTCACTGAACCGGCGCTGCGGTCGCGCGTTGCCGCGACGGCGCCTCGGCGCGTGCCGGACGACGCCGACACGGGCAGCACGCGCCGCGGCGGGACGCGCCGCGGCGGGGACGTGCCGGTCCCGGCGGCGCCGTCCGTATCATCCGCGGGATGATCGCGCTGCAACCCGTCACGCTGCAGGGCCATGGCATCCGGCTCGAGCCGCTCGCCGCGGCGCACGAGCCGGCGCTGGCCGCGGCGGCCGCGGACGGGCGGCTGTGGGAGTTGTGGTTCACGCAGGTGCCGGAGCCGGCGCAGGCGGGCCGCTACATCGCCGACGCGCTGGCCGGGCAGCTCGCCGGCCACATGCTGCCGTGGGCCGTGCGCGAGCTGGCGACGGGCACCGTCGTCGGCAGCACGCGGTACCACGACATCGTGCCCGCGATCGACCGCGTGGAGATCGGCTACACGTGGTACGCCGCGAGCCGGCAGCGCACCTTCGTCAACACGGCCTGCAAGCTGCTGCTGCTCGCGCACGCCTTCGACGCGCTGGGCTGCGGCGTCGTCGGGCTGCGCACGGACAACTGGAACTTCGCGTCGCAGAAGGCGATCGCCGCGCTCGGCGCGCACCGCGACGGCGTCATCCGGCACTCCGCGGCGCGCCGCGACGGCACCATCCGCGACACGGTGATGTTCAGCATCGTCGCGGCCGAGTGGCCGGACGTGAAGCGCCACCTGGCCACGCGCCTCGCGCGCCACGGCGGCACCGCCTGAGCAGCACGACTCGCAGGGAAAGCCGGACACGGCGCACCCTCGGAGTGACCGCTGCGGTTTGGACCGGTGAGGCGCCGATCGTCCGGCGCCACGCGGGCGCGGCACGCGTCACAGGCACGACGATGGATGGAGGTGACCCATGAGCGCAGGCAGCGGCACGGACAAGAGCATCGGCATGGCGCGCAGCAGCAGCACGAGCGAAGGCATGCGCACGTCGACGAACGACGAGACGGCGATTCGCGCCCTCATCGAGACGCTCGCGAAGGCGACGCGGCTGAAGGATCCCGGCGCGGTCGTCGACTGCTTCACGCCCGACCGCGTGCAGTTCCTGCTCGCGCCGCCGCTGCAGTACACGCCCGCGCAGCCGTGGGATGCCAAGGCGCTGAAGGCGTGGTTCGCCACGTTCAGCACGCCCCTCGGCTACGACGTCACCGACCTGCACGTCACCGCGGGCAGCGACGTGGCCTTCAGCCGCGGGCTCCGGCACCTGACCGGCACGAAGACCGACGGGAGCAAGTCCGACCTCTGGTTCCGCGAGACGCTCTGCTTCTGCAAGCTCGGCGGCGCCTGGAAGATCACGCACCAGCACCAGTCGGTGCCCTTCCTCATGGACGGCAGCTACAAGGCGGCGATCGACCTCAAGCCTTGAAGGACGCGTGCCCGGGGCGCGCCGTCGGCGCCTCGCTGCGCGAGCGCATCGCTCACCGCGAACGCATTGCTCGGCGCGCGTGCAGATCGCTCAGCGCGAGCGCCTGACGGTCTGCTCGTCCGGCGGATCGCCGCCGGCTTCCTCCGCCTCGGCGCCGGCCTTCGGCTGTGCGTCCTCGATCCTGTACAGCCGGTACGTGAGGCCGAAGAGCTTCGTCGGCCCGTCGACGAGGGTGTAGTGCGGATTGCGGTCGATGGTGTCCAGCGCGGGCCGCGTCGAGCGCTCGCCGGGAGTTCCCATGAGGAGCAGGTGCGTGACGCCGTAGCGCTCCGCGACGCTCCGGATGACCGGCTCGGGCTCGCAGGGAATCTGCACGCAGCGCACGCCGGTGAGCGCGTGCAGCTCGTGGACGTCGCGCGCCATGAGGACCGCGTCCTGCAGGTCGTAGCGCTCGATGACGCGCTTGCGGATCACCGCGTAGAACTCGTTCAGCTTCTTCAGCGCGCCGGCCTTGCGCTCCAGCGCCTCGTGCGCGTAGGCGTACTGCCCCGTGACGAGCCAGCCCGTCACCGCCAGCGCCAGCGCGAGGCGGATGCGCTCGCGCGGCCAGCGCGACGGCACGAGCGCCGCCGGCAGCCTGGCCAGCAGCAGCAGTCCCGCCGCCGCGCACAGCAGCAGCAGCGGGTAGATCGAGTACATGCCCGTGCGGAACGACTCCATGCCGACGGCCGTGAACACGAGCGAGTAGAAGATCCACTCCGCCGCGAACTGCGTCCAGAGCGGCACGAAGGCCCGGCGCAGCGTCGTGAGCGCGCCGAGCCACGCGAGGCACAGCACGGCGACCAGCGCGGGCCGGGTCCACGCGAGCTCGCGCTCGGCGGCGCCCGAGACCAGGCCTTTCAGCGCCGTCTCCGCATTGTTCGCGGACACGATCCGCTTCAGCTCGAGCACCGGACCGGCGCCGTTCTTCAGCCAGCTCTCCGGCGTGACGCTGTCCGGCAGCGCGTACCACTGCTCATAGTCGCGCAGCCACGCGGCGCGGAAGGCGCCCGACGGGCCGAACGAGCCGTAGACCGCGAGATTGTGCACCCACCACGGCGACATGACGGCCGCGTAGGCGAGCAGCGTGAGGCCCGCGCGCCTCCATCCGGGCCAGCTCCGGTGAGCGAGGTGCGTGGCGATCAGCGGCGCGACGAGCAGGATGCCGTCGCTGCGCGAGAGCTGCGTCAGGGCGATGGCCGCGCCGGCCCACGGAAGGCAGCGCGGGTCGCGCACCGACCGCGCGATGAGCCACAGCGCGAGCGCGGCCGTCACCATGTACGGCCCGTGCGAGAGCGGCGCGCAGGGCTGGTCCATGAACAGGTGGAAGGTGGTGCCGAGCAGCGCGCCGAGCAGTCCCACGCGCCAGTCGCGGAACAGCTCGCACCCGAGCAGCCACAGCAGCAGCGGCAGCACGGACGTGACCACGATCATCGTGCCCTGCGCCGCGGCGTAGCCGATCCCGCCGAACCACATGCCCACCGCGCACAGCGCCGAGGGCAGCGGCATCCACCACGTGTTGCTCGGCGTGGGAATCCCCTGCGGCCGGTCCCAGAAGTTCCAGATGTAGTCGATGATGAAGCCGCGGCCCGTCGCCAGGTTCTTCGCGACCGTGTAATAGAAGGACACGTCGCCGTGCCCCAGACCGGTGCGCGGCTGGTTCACCAGCCACTTGCAGACCAGCGTCGCGAGACAGCAGCCGAGCACGGCCCAGCGCGCCCAGCGCGGCCCGGGCTCCGCGACGGAGATCGAGGGATTCCGCGCCACGTCCGGCGCGCGGGATGGCCTCGACCAGCCAGAAGGGAAAGGGAAACGAATGGGCAGTTGTCCCGGCGGAGGTCGCGCTGGAAGGAAGAAGCGGGCGTGACGCTAGGCCCACGCGGGTGAGAGGTCAAGCCGGGACGAGGCGGTGAGGCGCAGGCCGGCGGCTACACTTCGCCGCGCGGCGCGGGCGTCGGCCAGGGCCCCGAGACCCCGGCGAGCGCCGCGAGCCGCGTGGAGGCGGTCCGCATGCGGCTGGATGAGCTGATCGCCGAGGCCGGCCGCCGCCATCCCGACCGGCCGGCGGTCACGGACGACCGCTGCACGCTGACGCACGCGGCGCTGCAGGCACGGGTCGCCGCCGCAGCAGCGATCCTGCACGACGCCGGAGTGCGGCGCGGCGTGCGGGTGGCGGCGCTCGCGCGCAACCGCGCCGAGCTGCTGGTGACCGCGCTCGCCGCCAGCGCGCTGGGCGCGGCCTTCGTGCCGCTCAACACGCGCCTCAAGCCCGCGGAGGCCGGCCCGCTGCTGCGGGACGCGGACGCCTCGATCCTGGTCGCGGAGCCGGATCTGCTCGCCGCCGTGGAGGCCGCGCTGCCCGACACGCTGCTGCGTCTCACGCTCGCCCCTCTCGCGGCGGTGGCACCCGTCGCGCCCGCCGCGTTCGACACGCTCGCTGCGCTGGACGGCTGCCCTCGCTCGGCCCCCATCGCGCCGGACGTGACCGACGCGGACGACGTCGTGCAGATGTACACGAGCGGCACCACCGGAGTGCCCAAGGGCGCGCTGCTCTCGCACGGCAATCTCGCCAGCTTCATCGAGGTGTGGCGCGAGGAGACGGACCTGCGCGGCGGCGCGGACCGCGTGCACGTCGGCACGCCGCTCTTCCACGTGGGCGGCCTGGTCATGTCGCTCACGGCGCTCGCGGCCGGCGCGCACGTGTCGCTGCACGCGGAGTTCGACCCGCAGCGGGCCCTGGACGCTCTGGAGCGGCAGCGCATCACGCACGCGCTCTTCGTCCCCGCGATGCTGCGCTGGATGCTGCTGGATCCCGCGGTGACGACGCGCTCGTTCCCGGAGCTGCGGCTCATCGTCTACGGCGCGGCGCCGATCCCGCCGGCGCAGCTCGCGGAGGCGATGTCGGTCTTCCGCTGCGGCTTCCTGCAAGGCTACGGCCTCACCGAGACCACGGGCGCGATCACGGTGCTCCGCCCGGCGGACCATGTGCTGCCCGATGGTTCCGCGCCGCACGCGGGCGGCATGCTGCCCGATCGTTCGGCGCTGCACGCGGGTGGCGTGCTGCCCGACGCATCGGCGCCTCGCGCCGACGGCGCGACTCCCGGGGCCCGCGCAGCGGCCGCGCAGGGCGCCTCGCGCCTCGCCTCCGCGGGCCGGGCGCTGCGCTGCTGCCAGCTGCGCGTGGTGGACGGAGACGGCGGGCCGGTGCCGCCCGGCGGCGTGGGCGAGGTGGAGGTGCGCGGCAGCAACATCACGCGCGGCTACTGGCGCCGGCCCGAGGCCGACGCCGAGACCTTCCGCGACGGCTGGTTCCGCACCGGCGACCTCGCCACGCAGGATGCCGACGGCTACCTCGTCCTCGTGGACCGGCGCAAGGAGCTCATCCTCGTCGGCGGGGAGAACGTCTATCCGCGCCAGGCCGAGGAGGCGCTGCTCGCGCACCCGGCCGTCGCGGAGGCCGCCGTGCTGGGCATCCCTCACGCGGTGTGGGGCGAGGAGGTGCTGGCGCTGGTGACGCTGCGCGCCGGCGCGACCGTGGGCGACCGCGAGCTCATCGCGCACTGCCGCACGCGCCTGGCGGACTTCCGCTGCCCGTCGCGCGTGGAGTTCCGCGGCACGCTGCCGCGCAACGCGGCCGGCAAGCTCGACAAGCGCGCGCTGCGCGAGCCGTACTGGGCCGGCCGCGAGCGGCCCCTGTGAGCGGACCCGCGTGAAGCTGCGCCTCGCCGCCATGCCAGGGCTGCGCATCGCCGGCTGCGCCTCCGTCGCGCCCGCGGACGGCACGCTCGCGCCGCTGGACAATGCGCAGGCCGCCCGCGCCGTGTGGGGCGACGACTGGGAGCGCCTCCTCGCGCGGCTGGGCTGGGCGCCGGACCACGTCGCGACGACGTGGGGCGTGCAGCGCCGCGGCTGGACGGCCGTGCCGGGCCGCGCCGCGGCCGGATGCGGGTGACCTCGCGCTCGCCGCCGCGCGCGCCGCGCTGGCCGACGCGGGCCGCGAGCCGGATGACGTGGACCTCCTGCTCGTCGCGACGAGCACGCCGCCGCGTGCGACCAGCTCGCTCGCGGCGCGCCTCGTGCGCGCGCTCGACGGCCGCGCCGCGGCCTTCGACGTGCGCGCCGGCGGCGCCGGAGCTCTCGACGCGTGGCTGACGGCCGCCGCCCTGCTCGCGCACGGCGCGCGCAGCGCGCTGGTCGTCGCCGCGGAGACGCCCTCGCGCTGGCTCGACGAGCGCGTGCCCGCCCTCGCCCTGCTGTACGGGGACGGCGCCGGCGCCGTGCTCCTCGAGCGCGACGACGGGCCGTCGGCCGGTGCTGCGGCGGGCGCGGGAGCCGCATCTGCCGGCGCTCCGGGCGCGGACCTCGCGCGCGGCGGGACGTCGCGGCGCGGGCTGCTCGGCGCGCTGTCGCTGAGCGCGGCCGGCGCGGGACGCCCCATGACCGTGCCCGGACCGCTCCCGCCCACCGCCGCCGCGCTCTCGGCGGGCGGCTACCGCATGGAGGCGCCCGACCGCGACTACGTGCGCTCGCTCGCCGTGGCGCGGCACGAGCTGCTCTCGGGACTGCGCACGGAGTTCACCGCGGAGGTCGCGGCGACCGACCACTTCCTCCCCGCCGCCGTCACGCTGCCGCAGGCGCTGGAGGACGCGGCCAGCCTCGGCGTCGCGGCGGGCCGCCTCGCGGTGTCGCTGCGCGAGCACGGCGCGCTCGGGTGCGCGGCGCCGCTCGTGGCGCTGGCCTCGCTCGCGCTCTCGGCGGTCGGCGGCGGGATCACCGGCACCGCGCTGCTCTGGCGCTGCTGAGCCGCGGCCCGCGCGCCTCGCCGCGAGCGCCGCGGGGCGAGGATCCCGATCCTCGCTCGGCGGCGCGCGAGAGCCCGATCAAGGTTCCAGGAACTGCCGGAACCAGGCGCGGTAGGCGGCCACGGGCCCGTCGGCCTCGGAGAGCGGCGGGTCCTCGCGCCAGAGCTTGTGCTCCCACACGCGGCGGTCCGCCTCCACCTCGAGGATCACGCTGTCGGCGAAGGCGCGCGCCGCCGCGCTGGCCACCGGCGACACGAAGCGCAGCCGGAACTCCACCTGCTCCTGGTCGTGGGGCGTGGCCGTCGTGAGCACGAGCATCGGCACGGGCGCGGTGAAGCGCAGCGCCCACCAGCCCGGCCCGTGACCCTCGCTCTCCAGCGTGGTGGGCACCGGTCCGGCGAGCGTGTCGAAGCGGAACTCGCTGTGCACGCGCGCGCGCAGGCCGTCGGCCGTGAAGCGCGTGCGCGGCAGCGACGGCGTGAGGTGCAGCCCGGGAAAGTGCGCCGCGTCGACGAGGTTCTCCACCACCTCCTGCACGTGGCTTGCGACGATCCACGCGCGCTCGTCCACATCCACCCAGCCCTGCGCCAGCTCCGGCAGGCGCGGAGGCGGGGCGGGAAGATCCTCCGTCGGACCGTGCCAGGCGAAGAGCGCGCCGTCCTGCTCCGCGAGCGGCAGAAGCTGCTGCGCGCGGTGCGCCGGCACCGCGCTTGCGCCCGACACGGCGCGGCAGACGCCGTCGGCGGACCAGCGCCAGCCGTGGAAGGGGCACTTCAGCGTCTCGGCGAGCACGAGGCCGCCGTGCCCGAGGTGCGCGCCCTGGTGCGCGCAATGGCCGTCCATGAGGAGCGGCTGGCCGCCGGCGGTGCGCCACAGCACGAGCTCGCGGCCGAAGCGCCGCAGCGGCAGCACGCCGCGCGCCGGGAGCGCCTCGCTCGCCGCGACATGGAACCAGCCGCGCGGGAACGCCGGGAACGGATAGCGCGACATGCCGGGCCTCCTGCGCGCAGGCTACTCGGCGCGCGAGGCGGCGCAAGGCCGCGTGAAGCTCTTGTCCGCCGCGCGGGAGTCGTCCAGAGTGGCGGGCACGGCGCGCGACATTCCCACGGAGCTTTGCCCGCATGGATCTGCGGCTCGACGGACGCGTGGCGGTGGTGGCGGGCGCCTCGCGCGGGATCGGCCTCGCGACCGGCCGGATGCTCGCGCGCGAAGGCGCGCGCGTCGCCCTCGTCGCGCGTGACGCCGTCACGCTGCGCGCGGCGACGGACGGCGCGAACGCGAACGGTGCCGCCGCGGGTGACGGCGTCGCGGGCGTCGGCGTCACGGACACCGATGGCGCGGGCACTGGCGCGGCGGGCGTCGGCGTCGGCGTCGGCGTCGCGGAAGCCTTCGTCTGCGATCTGTCCGATCGCAAGCGTGTCGCCGAGCTGCCGGCGGAGGTGGAGCGGCGTCTGGGGCCGGCGCAGATCCTCGTGCTCAACGCGGCGGCGCCGGCGGAGTTCGCGCGCTGGCCGACGCGAGGCGGCGCGGCCTTCGAGGATCTCGTCGCCGCCAGCCTGCGCCTCGTCGCGGCGCCGCTCGAGGCCTTCACACCGGCGCTGGCTGCCTGCGGCCACGGACGCGTGATCGTCATCGGCAGCCTGGCCGGTCAGCTCGGAGCGGTCGGGCAGGCGCCGTACGCCACCGGCAAGGCCGCGCTCGTCGGGCTGGTGCGCACGCTCGCACTGGAGCTCGGCGCCGAGGGCGTCACGGTCAATCTCGTGCTGCCCGGCGCGGTGGACACCGAGCGGCTGGCCGCCGTGCTCACGGCGTCCGCGCGCGCGGCCATCCTGCGGCGCACCGCGCTGGGCCGGCTCGCGACGCCGGACGAGGTCGCGGCCGTCGTGACCTTTCTCGTGTCCGACGCGGCCGCCGCGATCACGGGCGCGACCCTTCCCGTGACCTGCGGCTACGAGCTCAACGAACGCTGGTGAGGCCCCGGCCGTCTCACACGCGCAGCAGCGTCGCGCCACCGGTGAAGCCCGCGCCGACGCAGGTCAGCAGGATGCGGTCGCCGGGGGCCGCGCGGCCGGAGCGCAGCAGCTCGTCCAGCGCCATCGGCACGCCGGCGGCCACCGTGTTGCCGCAGCGGTCCACGTTGAGCAGCGTGCGCCCGTCCGGAAAGCCCAGCTCGCGCGCGACGGCGGCGACGATGTGCCGGTTGGCCTGGTGCGGGATCAGCCACGCGATGTCCGCGAGCTTCAGCCCATGCCGCGCGACGAGCTGCCGCGCGAAGCGCGCCTGGAGCGCGACGGCCTCGCCGAAGGCCGCGCGCGCGTCGCGCAGGCGCGTGCCGTGCAGCCGCGCCGCGACCGTCTGCGCCGTCGCCGGCAGCCGCGAGCCGCCGGCCGGCACGTGGATGTCCCTCGCGTGCGAGCCGTCGGTCCACAGCTCGCTGTCCAGCACGCCGCGCGTGCGGTCGGGCGCCGCTCCGAGAACGGCCGCGCCCGCGCCGTCGCCGAAGATGGAGCACGTGAGCCGGTCCGTGAGGTCCAGGAAGCGGCTCTTGCAGTCCGCGCCGATCACGAGCACGGGCGACACGCCGGTCGCGACGAGCCGCGCGCCGTGGTCCAGCGCGAACAGGAAGCCCGCGCACGCCGCCGCCACGTCCACCGCGGGGCAGCGTGCACCCAGCGCGTGCTGCACGAGGCACGCCGTCCCGGGCGTGGGATGGTCGCCCGAGGACGTGCCCAGCACGACGGCGCCCAGCTCGTCGGCGCGCACGCCCGCCGCCGCCAGCGCGAGCCGGGCCGCCTCCGTCGCCAGGTCCGAGGTGGCCAGCTCCGGCGGCGCCCAGTGCCGGCTCTCCACGCCGATGTGCTCGCGGATCCAGCCATCCGTCGTGTCCAGCGCGAGGCGCGCGATGAGTTCGCGATTGCCGATCGGTGCGCCCGGCACGAAGCGGCCAGTGCCGAGCAGCGCGATGCCGGTGTGGGCGTGCAGCACCGTCGCATCGTAGCGGCGAGCACCGCGAATCGGAGCTGCGCGCCCTGTCTGCGCACCCTGCCTGCGCGCCGGGTCCGCGCGCCGATCCGAGCGCGGGTCCGCGACGGGTCCGCGCGGAACGCGCGCGAGGTCCGCGCCGGGTCTGCGCGCCGCCGAGGCCTCGCGCGGTGCCTGCTACGATGCGCCCGCCGGCGGTCGCCGTCCGCGAGGGGTCAGCGTTCGCATGCCTGCTTCCGAGAGCATTCCCGAAACGATGGCCGCGCAGGTCATCCGGCGCGAGCGCTACGGCCCGCCGAGGCAGGCCTTCCAGCCCGAGCGGCTGGCCGTGCCGCGGCCGGGTCCCGGCGAGGTGCTCGTGCGCGTCATGGCGGCCGGCGTGAATCCCAATGGCGTGTACGCCGCGCTGGGACACCCGCTCGACGTGATCGCGGCGCACCAGCGCGACGGCGTCGCGCTGGATCATCACGTCACGGGCTCGGATGCGTCGGGCGTCGTCGCGGCCACGGGGCCGGGCGTGCAGCGCGTGCACGCCGGCGACGCGGTCGTGCTGCACGGCGGCGTGTGGGACCTGGCGTGCGAGCACGTGCGCGCCGGCGGCGACCCCGCGCTGTCGCCCAGCATGCGCGCGTGGGGTTACGAGACGCCGTGGGGATCGTTCGCGGAGTACGCGCTGGCGCAGGAGCACCAGTGCCTGCCCAAGCCGGCGCGGCTCTCGTGGGAGGAGGCCGCCGCCTTCATGATCTGCGCTGCGACGGTGTGGCGCATGCTGCGGCGCTGGGAGCCGCACGTCGTGCAGCCTGGCGATCTCGTGCTGGTGTGGGGCGGCGCCGGCGGGCTGGGGTGCCAGGCGATCCAGATCGTGAACGCGTGCGGCGGCCGCGCCGTGGCCGTCGTGTCCTCGGAGGAGCGCGCTGCCTTCTGCGCCGGGCTCGGCGCGGTGGGCTGCGTGGACCGGCGGCGCTTCTCCCACTGGGGCCGCATGCCCGACGTCCGCGACGTGCCGGCACACGCGGAGTGGCTGCGGGAGGCGCGCCGCTTCCGCGACGCGGTGCGCGAGGCCGGCGGCGGGCGCGACCTGCCGCGCATCGTGCTCGAGCACCCCGGCGAGGACACGCTCGCGACGTCCGTGTTCACGTGCGCGCCGGGCGGCATGGTCGTGACCTGCGCCGGCACGTCGGGCTACGCCGGCAGCTTCGACCTGCGTACCGCATGGGTGCTGCAGAAACGCCTCCAGGGCAGCCACGGCATGAACGATGCCGACGCCGCCGCGGTGCTCGCGCTCGTGGAGGACGGCCGGCTGCAGCCGTGCGTCGGCCGCGTGTACCGCTTCGACGAGGTCGCGCTCGCGCACCAGCTCCTGCACGAGAACCGCCAGCCGCCCGGACACCTCGTCGTGCTCATCGGCGCCGTGGCGGCCGGTCTCGGAAGGACCGCCTCGTGAGCGCCGCGCCGGGGGATGCCGGAGACGCCGCCGCGCCGCGGACGTGGCGTCGCGCGCTGCTGACGACGGCGTGCGCGCTCGCGGGCTTCGCGCTCACGGCCGCAGGCGCTGCGTGCCTCGTCCCGTGGCCCGCGGAGCTCGGGCTGCGCGCCAAGTGGGAGCACTGGGAGCGCCACCACGACGAGTACGACGCGGTGATCTTCGGCTCCAGCTTCAGCCAGTACGGGCTGGATCCGGTCGCGCTGGACGCCGCGCTCGGATCCAGCCCGTTCGCGGAGCGCACCTTCAACTTCGCCGTGCCCGGCATGAACGCCTACGAGATGGATCACCTGCTGCGCCGCGCGCTGGCGTGCAAGCCCGCCGGGCTGCGGCGCGTGCTCGTGGAGACGGTGTCCTGGGGCGTCCCCACCGGCAGCTGGGTCGAGGGCGATTTCCACGCCCGCGCGATCCGCTGGCACTCGCCGCGCGAGACGCTCTCCGTGCTGGACGCGCTGCGGCGCGCCGACGGCCTGGGCCTCGCGTGGCTGGCCGACGCCTCGGTGCACCTGCGCCTCATGGCGCAGCGCCTGCTCAACCACGCGCAGGGGCCGGCCGTGCTCGCCGCCCTCGCGGGCCGCGACGACCCGTTCACCTACCTGCAGCCGGGCGACCTCGCGACGCGCCAGGGCTTCCGTCCGCTGCTCGAGGCGGACAGCGACGAGATCGCGCAGCGGCGCGCGCACTTCCTCTCGGACGGCTGGCGGGATTATCGCAGGCGGCTCCCGGAGATCGATCGCGAGAACCGGCTCACCGCGGACGTGGTGCAGCCCAACGAGCCGGCCGCGGTCGCGCAGCGCGACCTGCTGCTGGCGACGGGCGCGCAGGTCACGTGGTACGTGCCGCCGGCGGATGCGGGCGCCGCGTCCTTCCACGCGCTCGGCGAGCGGGGCGTGCTGCCGGCGCTGCTCGCCTACAACTCGCCGTCGCGCTACCCGGAGCTGTATCGCGTCGAGGCGCGCTTCGACCGCGGACACCTCAATGCCGGCGGCGCGGCGCTGTGGAGCGCGCTCCTCGCGCAGGACCTCGCGAGACCGGGCACGCACTGATGTCGCTGGAGCCTGCGGCCGTCCTGCGACTGATCGAGGACTCGACGCGCACGGTGCGCGGCGCGCTGCAGGGCGGCGCGCGCCTCGCCGACCTGCCCGGCTGGGACTCGCTGGGCATGGTGCAGTTCATGGCGGCGGTCACGGATGCCGGCGGCCGCCGCCTCCAGGTCGCCGAGCTGCGCGCGCCGGCCACCGTCGCGGAGCTGGTCGAGGTGGTCACGCGCGACCCGGCGGGCTGACGCGCGGCGCTCAGAAGCGGAAGTAGAGGAAGGGCATCGTCTCCGCCGCCATGAAGGGCGGCACGAGCGCGGCGACGACGCCGAAGCCGAAGGCGAAGGCCGGCGCGGGCAGCGCGTCCAGCGCCGGGCGCAGCCAGCCGCGCCACGCGATGAGGTGCGCGAGGGCCAGCAGCGCGAGCAGCGGCCAGAAGATCTCCGGCGCGACGAGCCGCGCCTCGCCGCGGTGCAGCCCCAGCAGGGTCGCGAAGTGCAGGCCCGCCTGACCCGCGCCCTGCGCGCGGAAGAAGACCGCGGCGGAGGTCACGCACGCGAAGGTGAGCGGGATGCCCAGCGCCGACGCGACCGCCGCCGCCGCCGGCCAGCGCGCGCTGCGCAGCCGCCACTCGCGGTGCAGCAGCAGGAGCACGCCGAGCGTGCCGCCCCACAGCACGAAATGCCACGCCGCGCCGTGCCAAAGCCCCACCAGCAGCATGGTGGCCAGCACCTTGGCGTAGATGCGCGCCGTCGTGCCGCGGCCGGCGCGCGAGAGCGGCACGAGCACGTAGTCGCGGAACCAGGTGGACAGGCTGATGTGCCAGCGCGACCAGAACTCGGTGACGCTCGCCGAGAAGTACGGGTGCGCGAAGTTCACCGGCAGGCGGTAGCCGAGCAGGGCCGCGCTGCCCAGCGCCATGTCGCTGTAGCCGGAGAAGTCGCAGTAGAACTGCACCGCGTACGCGAACCACGCGATCCACGCCGCGCCGGCGCCGAAGGTCTCCGGCGCTTTCCAGTAGGCATCGGCCCACACCGCGAAGTGGTCCGCGATGCACGCCTTCTTGATGAAGCCCGCGAGCAGGAGCTGCAACGCGCCGCGCAGGTCCACGGAGGCCCAGCGGCGCGGCGCCGCGAGCTGCGGCAGCAGCTCGGCCGCGCGCACGATCGGCCCCGCGACGAGCTGCGGGAAGAAGGCGACGAACAGCGCGAAGTCCGGCGCGTCGGTGCACGGCGGGTGCCGGCGCCAGTACACGTCGAGCGTGTAGCTCATGCTCTGGAAGGTGTAGAAGGACAGGCCGATGGGCAGCACGAGCCCGAGCGTGGCGGGCGTGACGTGCGCGCCCAGCGAGCCGAGCGCGTGCGCGGCCTGCACCGCGAAGAAATCCCAGTACTTGAAGGTGAGCAGCACGCCGAGGTTGATGGCCAGGCTGCCGGCGAGCCAGGCGCGCCGGCCGCGCGGCGTGCCCGCGCGCGCCATGCCGAGCCCGGCGGTGTAGTCCACGGCGGTGCTGAGCCACAGCAGCCCGAGGAAGCGCCAGTCCCACCAGCCGTAGAAGACGTAGCTCGCCCCGAGCAGGAAGAGCTTGCGCGAGCGCAGGCCGGCCAGTGCCCAGTGCCCCGCGAGCACGAGCGCGAGGAACAGCAGGAAGATCGGGCTCGTGAAGACCACGCCGGCGCTCCCGCGGTGCCGGCGGCTCCCGCGCGCGAGACGCGCACGACCGGCGACGGCAGTCTAACGCCACGGCGCCGGCCGGCCGCGCAGAGCTCGCCGGTCGCGCCGCGTCCGCGACCTTCGCCGCCGGCTCAGCCGCGTGCGCGCGGCTTCAGCTCACGAACAGGCCGGTGTGCACGCGCCGCACCGTCCCGCCCTTGCGGTCGTAGCAGATGACGCGTCTCCAGTACGAACTGCTCTCGATTCCGCGCGAGTAGCGCACGATGTAGCCGCCGTCGTACGGACCCTCGTCGAGCGGCGGGCCGAGGCTGGCAAGGACGTCCTCCCACGACATGCCGGCCGCCACCTCCGCGAAGGCGTCCGCGGAATACCCGGCCGCGTACTCGGTCCGTTCGCCCGCGAGCGGCAGCATGGCGTCGTCGGGCAGCGGATCGAGGCGCGTGCCCGCCCACCAGGCGCAGAGACCGAGCGCCGCGGCGCACGCTGCCGGCGCCGCCAGCCGCTCGGCCAGCGGCCGGTCCGTGCGCAGCGTCCGCACGAGCGCGGCGGCGGTCAGGAGCAGGACATCCAGCGCCACGGTCGCGAAGGCCAGCGCGAGGCAGGGGAACATGCCGTTCGCACTGAGGCATGCATTGTAGAAGCCTCCGCCCAGCGCGTGCGCGAGGCGCTCCGCCGTCCAGATCGCGAGCGCGGCGCGGCAGAGCACGAGCCAGGCGACCATCGCGAGGAAGGCGCCGAGGTACAGATCCCTTCGGTGGCGCGAAGTGCCGTATCCAGCCACGTCGTCCGCACTCACGCTGCGCATGCTGCCCGTCTCCTGCCGCGCGGACTCATGCGCCATCCGCCGCAGGAGGTGGACAGGCTTTTCGCTCCTCGCCTCGTCGTGACCTCGGCGCCGGGGGCGGAGAGACGGCCAGCTCTGCCCCGGATCGCGGTCCGGACGCCTTTTTCCGGGTGAAGCCGATCGGTCTCCGCGCCGGCGCCACCGGCGCCATCAGCTCGCGGATCGCGTCGAAGACCACCTTGAACTGCGCGTCGTAGCGCCGCTCGAGGGCGTCCAGCTTGCCCACGAGACCCGCCTCGGACTCGACCATCTGCCGCAGCCGCACGAAGGCCCGCATGATCTCCACGTTCACCAGCACGGCTCGCGGGCTCCTGAGCACGCTCGACAGCATGGCGACGCCCTGCTCGGTGAACGCGTAGGGCCGGTACTTGCGATGCCGACCCCGCCCGGCGTCTATGGTCACGATCTGTGACCTTAGACAGGCCGCCTCCTCGGCCGTGAGCTGGAACATGAAGTCCGCCGGAAAGCGGGAGGAATTGCGCTGGACCGCCTGGTTCAGGACCTTGGTCGGCACGCCGTAGAGCGCCGCAAGCTCCGCATCCAGCAGGACCTTCTGCCCCCGCAGGAGCAGGATGGCGCGGGTGATGCGCTCGGTCGGTACGGAAGCCTCGGCAGCCATGGCCCGATTCGACGGCCCGCTCGCGAGCACGTTTCATCGAAGCCTTCACTCGCCGCGCCGTCCCGAAGTCGCGATCCCGTCAATTCAGGCCGCGTCGGGCTCAGGACCAGGGACGGACCTCGATGCGCAGGGTGCCGGTGAGGCCGGGGCGCGTGCGCTGCGCGATCGGGATGTCGAAGGCCACGCCGCGCGGCAGCAGCGCGGCGGCGTCCGTGCGCGCGTCGCCGCCGCCGACGCCGCCGAGCGGGCGCGTCACCGCGTCGAGGCCGGGCTTGCCGGGATTGTCCTCCTGGAAGCCGTACTTCAGGCGCCAGCCGCCCGGCAGCGTGGCGTCGGGGAACGCCTCCACGAGGATGAGCTCGCGCAGGATGTAGCCGCCCTCGTAATGGCGCTTGAGGAACAGCATCCCATCCACGACGTAGTCCGGCACGAGCACCTTGAGATCGAAGGCGAAGCTCACCGAGCCCGACGCCTTCACGCTCTTGGCGGGATCGAGGAACACCGAGAACAGGTGCGGGCTCTGGCTGCGGTCCGGCGCGCGCTTGCCGGCCTTCTTCGGGAACAGCTCGTTGTACGTGCGGAAGATGGCGGAATTCTCGCGCACCTCGCGGCGCGTCATCTGCCACTGGCAGCCGCGCGCGCTGGCCGCGACCTCGATCTGGTAGCTGGCCTTGATGTCCTTGCCCGCGTCCAGCTCCTTCTGCACCTCCGCTGGCAGCGTGATCTCGTCGATGTCGAGCACGCCGTCGATGCGCAGCGCGCCGAACAGGAAGCGCGTGAGGTTCTGGTAGCCCTCCTCGGAGTTCACGATGCCGTAGTGGCCCGAGTGGCTGCGGTGCACGAAGGCGCGCGGCGAGCTCGTGTCCATCCCGTCGGGCCCCGGGCCGTGCGTCGTCGCGTTCTCGATGCGCACGAGGCCGTCGCTCGCGTCGCCGGCGCCCCACGCCGACAGCCCGCCCAGCGTGGCGTAGTCGCGCGGGTTGGTGCCGACGAGGTTGAAGATGCGCTCGGGCGGGAAGTTCTTCACCAGCGACACGTCCTCGCTGCCCTTGGGAAGGGCGAGGTAGCCGGCCATCTTCTCGCGGTTGAAATTGTTCACGTCGCCGAAGGAGAGCCACGCGGGCACGTTGCGCACGATGCGCATGTCGATGCCGTTGTGCGGCGTGGCGTAGGTGAAGAACTTGTCCACCGCGGCGCGCGCCTCCGCGCTGCCGAGCCTGGGATTCTGCAGGAAGGCGCGGCACACCAGCCCGCCCATGGAGTGG
>Ga0193753_10000713_pt1 | contig 31309 bp, 30 predicted proteins | sample H1c2metaG_FD_144925 | JGI IMG/M metagenome (GOLD analysis project Ga0193753, IMG submission 144925) | Soil microbial communities from a riparian zone of the East river system, Colorado, United States - H1c2 | ecosystem: Environmental > Terrestrial > Soil > Riparian zone | place: USA: East...
CTGCCCGGCGTGAAGTCCGGGCCGGGCCAAGTGATTTACCGCCTCACCGCGGGGGAATCGAAACGCTCACTCTCGTTTGTGAAGGTGAGTGATGGCCTGCTGCATTTGTTGAATCCCGATGGCAGCCTGGCGGTGGGCAATGGCGGGGAGAGCTTCACGCTGAATCGCGCCGACCGCGCCGAGAAGCCGGGCGACAGAGAATTGGCGATGAATGCGCCGTCGATGTCTCACAAAATATCACCGCTCGCGGCGGGGCCGACCGTCTTTGGCGTGTTCGAGGGGCGCACTCCTTGTCTGGGCATTTCGCGCGAGTTGAAGATTTCCCGCAATGAAGCCTGCATCAAAGCCAAATGGCGCGTGACGCTGTATCAGAATCCCCAAACGCGGGAGCCAACCACTTACAAAGTAGAAGGGAGTTTATTTCGCGACGAAGCGCGAGAAGGAACGTGGAGCATGGCTCGCGGCATATCCACCGATGCGAGCGCGACAGTTTATCAATTGCACGCCACGTCAACGCAGCCCGCCCTGCTGTTGTGGAAGGCGGATGATAATGTGCTCTTCTTGCTGAACCAAACTCGCAAGTCGCTCATTGGACACGCGGAGTTCAGTTACACGCTGAACCGTGTGGCGGCGAAATAGCAGGGTGGCCTGTTCTCCACCGCCTCACTGCACGGCTGGTTGGGACGCCACTTTACGTCGGTCACTTTTTCCCCATGGCAAGAGATGCGGGCGCGTGCCACGGAATAGCTTGAAACGCTGTTTTGGTTCACGACACTCGCAACACACATTTGGCATGAGTGCAAAACTCCACGCCTCTCTCCTCGCCTTGTTGCTCGCCGGGCCTGGGCTGACACCGTTTCCGTCTCGCGCAGCGGAGCCAGTGCGATCCGCTGCCGTTCAAGCCTGGCTGATCGTCGCACCTGAAGAAGTGGGGATCGACTCCGTGCCGCTCGTGGAGATGTTCGACTTCGTGCGTGAACGCCAGATCCCGATGCACAGCATTCAACTGGTTCGCCACGGTCGATTGGTGCTCGACGCTTACTTTTATCCGTACGATGGACGGACGCGGCACGATGTGGCGTCGGTCACAAAGAGCATTACGTCCACGCTCGTCGGGTTGGCCATCGAGCGAGGACACATTCGCGATGTGCAGCAGCCGGTGCTCGGATTTTTTCCGGAGCGCATCGTCACGAGATCGGACGCGCGCCGCCGCCGGCAGACGCTCGAACATCTTCTGACCATGCGATCCGGCTGGGGCTGCGGTGTGCCCCTCGGCGCTTCGAACGTCAATGCGGACGCCACTCTGGCAAACATGCGTCGCAGCGATGACTGGGCGCAATTCGCACTCGACCTTCCGATGAGTTCAGAACCGGGAACGCAATTCCTTTATTGCAACGCCAACTGCCATCTCCTTTCCGCGCTCATCACGCGCGTTACGGGCACGAACGCCCTCGCCTTCGCGCGCCGCGAACTTTTTGCGCCGCTCGGCATTCACGATGTCGCGTGGCCCGCCGATCCAAAGGGAAACAATTACGGCTGGGGCGACGTCCAACTTCATCCTTACGACATGGCCCGGCTTGGTCAGTTTTTTCTGCGAAACGGACGATGGGCTGGCCGTCAGATCGTTGCGGAGAACTGGATTCGAAACGCCACGCGCGCGCACGTGGAGCGCACCGGGGCCAAAGACCAATACGGTTATTTCTGGTGGATGCCGGGAGACAAGCTCCCCGGCCTTTTCGAAGCGGTGGGTCGCGGCGGCCAGCGCATCACCATCTGGCCCGCGAAAGATCTCGTGCTCGTTTACACCGGCGGCGGCTTTGAGCCGGGCGACATCGCTCCGTTCATTCTCAAGTCTCTCAAATCCGATCAACCGTTGCCCGCGAATCCTGATGCGAATGCGCGCTTGCGCGAGAAACTTGCGACCGCTGTTCGTCCTCCCGCGCCAGAATCGGTTCCGCCCCTGCCCGCGATGGCGGCGCGTATTTCCGGCAAGACCTACAGGTTGACCGCGAACGAACTGGATCTTGCCACATTCTCTCTGTCGTTCGACAAGTCCTCCGAAGCTGCCGTCCGGTTCACGCGCCTGGGACAAGACCTGCGGTGTGCGGTGGGACTCGACGGTGTGGAGCGCTTCTCAACCGACAAGCTGGTCGAACTCCCCTTCGCTGCGAAAGGGCGCTGGCTGGACGCGAACACTTTTCTTTTGGAACTCGATCGCGTCGCGGGCATCAGCGTTTATCAGCTGAAGCTGACGTTCGACGATGAAGGCAAATCCTTGAGCATCGCTTTAAGTGAGCGCACTGGTTTGGGCGACGAAAAGTTCAACGGAACGCTGATGCGATAAGCTACTCGGCGTGAGCAGACTTGACTCGGTAATCATGCCGCCAGACGGCGTTGGTGAGCACTTTGTCTTTGCAGTCCCAATACCAAATGAAAAAGGACTGACAGGCGGGCGCATAGATCAATCCAGCGGGCGAGCCGGGCATGGGTTCACACACCGGCGTCCAGGTCGCGCCTTTGTCGGTTGTTACTTTGATGTTCTTGCCGCCATTCATGGCGAGCTTGCCGTTGGGCAGTTCGATGATCCTTGAACCTTTGATCACGCCATTGCTGCACACTTGCGTCCACGTCTGGCCTTGGTCGGTGCTGCGGATGACTCCGCGGTCCGACATGAGCGGCCAATAAATCGATCCATCGGTGGCGCGCAAAGGTGTGCCGTTCGCTTCCAGCGCGCTGACTTGCGTCCAGGTCGCGCCGCCATTCGTGGTGCGAAAAACGCCCCCCGTGCCTTTGCCCCAGCCGGAGGCGTTGACGAGACACGTGGAAGCATCGAGGAGCAGCGGGTTGGAGGAGTGCTTTGTTCCCTCGGGCAACGTTGCGCCAATGTTCGTCCAGTTCTGTCCGCCATCCACGGATTTCCACACAGTGCGGGATTGCTCGTGTCCGCCGGCGAGTAGCGTGCGGCGCTGCGGATCGGAGAAATCCACGCTAACGGCGTCGTTGTGTTTGGCCTTGCCCAGGTGCTGAAACGTCTGGCCGCCGTTGGTGGTGTGATATACACCGGAACTGTTGTAGATGCCGCTCTCCCAGAAAATATTTGCGTTCTTCGGGTCGTAAACAATTTCCGAAGGCCGGTTAACGATGACATCGGAACCAGCGCCTTGCCCCAGTGCCGTCCACGTTGTGCCATCGTCAGTGGTTTGCCACAGTCCGCGCTTGGCAATGCCAGCGATGATCCTGTCCTGACCGGGAACTGGCGACAGCAGGCACGTGTTCCCGCACTCGGAGGGCATGTCGGCCAGATTCGCGGTGACGTTCACCCATTGGGCCGAAAGCGAAGAAACGATGCCGAACAAAATTCCCGTGGCGAACAGACGGCGGATGAAATGCGCATTCTTGAACATGGAAGCCATGTTTGTTCCGCGAGGTAATCACGTCAATCATTGGAGGCGGGTTCAATGCTCGTGTGCCCGTGGCAAAGCGAACGCGCCTTCATCCGGGTTTCAGGGCTGAGCGTCCAATTCGTGGACGTAATCGGAGGAAACTTTGATGCCCTTGCCGGCAGGCAGTTCAACCATCTCCAGGTTACACCGGCGGGAAAGATTGCCTTGCCGAAGAAGGCGCGGCCGATGCGGAAACGCTGGTGAGCAATCCCCTCTTGGCGATCAACTGTTCGATGGTCGCGGCCAGTTGATCGGCGTTGAATGGTTTCCAGACAAAGGCATCACCTTTCCCTACGAGATCGTCATCACATTGGCCGCTCATGAATACCACGGGGATCTGATGGGTGGCAGGCTGGCTCTTGAGAGCGAGAAGAACCTGATGTCCACCCATGCCCGGCATTCGCATATCGCAGAGGACGGCGTCTGGACTCGTGGCGCGCACCAATTCAAGGCCGGTGGCCCCGGAGTTCGCCAATTGCACCTCGAAACCACGGGTGGACAGGAGTGCGGCGGTCAGTTCGCCCACCATTTCATCATCGTCGATTACGACAATTTTACGCACAGTTAGATAGCGGCAAGGGCGTGGAAAAGTACAAATCCGTAATTGTGCGGCCTCCAGCCAAGGTTTCTTGACGGCCCGGCTTCGCGAGTATTCGACCCATTTGTCCCGACAAATCGAAGCCAGCGCCTCGCGCACCGGGCAATTCCCCGGTGGCGAGTACGGGGCGAAACCGTCATTGCGGCGGACCGGCTGCGTGCTTGGTTTAATACGCCGGTTGTTTTGAGTAGTTACAATCGGCTGGTTAGTTGGGGCGTCAGCGGCAACGTTGCCGCCCTTTCTGTTGATGGTGTCGGCTGCGCTTCTCGATCAACGTCCGCTTGCCGCGCCCGGCGCCGTTTGCCTAATGTTTGACCCGTGAACAGCCGAAAACTTCAAGGCAACGAAATCAATTCAGGACAATATCATGGCTCAAATTAAATTCGGGACGGACGGCTGGCGCGCCATCATCGCCGAGGATTTTACTTTTCAAAACGTCGAGCGCGTCGCGCAGGCGACGGCGGCGTATTGGAAACGGAACCCGGTTCCTGGCACGAAGAAGCACATCGTAGTCGGCTACGATCGCCGCTTTCTTTCCGATCAATTTGCGCGCCGCACCGCCGAGGTGATGTTGGGCAATGGCTTTGAGGTGACGCTCACCTCCACGCCCACGCCCACGCCCGCGGTGTCGTTCGCGGTGAAAGCCGAGCGCGCCACGGGCGGTGTGATGATTACTGCCAGTCACAATCCACCGGCATTCAATGGGTTCAAATTGAAGGCGCATTTCGGCGGCTCCGCCGAACCCGCTACGTGCCAGGCGATCGAAGCGCTTCTCGATGTCGCGCCGGTGCAGACGAAACCATTTCCTGCTCAGAGCAGCCGCGCCGCACGCATCACCGATATACGCGCGGAACATTTCGCAGCCATCAAGGCGCTCGTGGATTTCAAACTCATCGCGAAATCAAAAGTGAAGTTCGCGCACGACCCGCTCTTCGGCGTCGGCGCGGGTTGCTTCGAGCAGTTGCTCGCGGGCACCACATGCCGCGTGACGACGCTGAACGCGAATCACGATCCGAATTTCGGCGGCATCAATCCCGAGCCGATTGCGAAGAACTACACCAAGACCGCGGCGTATCTGAAAAAGCATCCGCACGATATTTGCCTCGTCACGGACGGCGACGCGGATCGTGTTGGCGGCATGGATGGTCGTGGGAACGCGCTTTCGACGCACCAACTCATTTGCCTGTTGCTCCACCATTACGTGGCGAACCGCGGCGCGAGTGGGCGCATGATCAAGGCGCTCACCACCACCTCGATGGTGGACAAAATGTGCGCGGCGCACGGACTTGAGTTGGTCGAGACGGGCGTCGGCTTCAAATACATCGCGGCGGAAATGCTCAAGGGCAATTACGTGCTCGGCGCGGAAGAGAGCGGCGGCATCGGTTTCCCGGGACATATTCCGGAGCGCGACGGCATTCTCGCCGGACTCATGTTGCTCGAATTGCTCGCGACCGAAAAAACTTCGATCAATAAGCTCATCGCTAGGTTGGAAAAAGAGTTTGGCCCGCATCGCTACGCCCGCGTCGACACTCGCTTTCCCGTCGAGAAACGCGCGGCGCTGATGGAGTTCTGCAAAAAGAATCCGCCCGCGAAACTGTTGAAGTCGCCGCTGGCTGAAGTGAAGTCCTACGACGGCGTGAAGTTCATCGCGCGCGACGGCTCGTGGCTGATGCTGCGCGGCTCCGGCACCGAACCGATTCTGCGCATCTATGCGGAAGCTTCGAGCGACGCGGGAGCGAAACGTTTGTTGGAAGAGGGTGTGCGCATGACCGGGCACGTCTAGTTGGGTGCACGAACGGCAGCAGTAGAATTCGCCCTAAGCATTTGAAACCGGCCTGCGGTACCCGGCGTCTCAGTTTTCGTTCTCAAACGAAAATTCAACACACAGCAATCCATGAAAATATCACTCGTGTTCGCGACGGTTGGCCTGTTCTGCGCGTCGGCATTGATCGCGGCGGACGATCCCAAGGCCGACGTGAAAGCGGCGTCCAAGAAGCTGGGCGACAAACCTAATTATAGTTGGACCTCGACGCCGAAGATGGAGGGCGGAGGCGGAGGCGGAAATTTTCGCGCTGGTCCCACCGACGGGCAAACCGCGGATGGAATCGTTTATCTGAAATCAACGTTTGGCGATCGCTCGATGGAAATCGCGGCCAAGGGCGAAAAGGTCATGGTCAAAGGCGAAGAGGGCTGGGAATCGGCTGAGGATGCGCAAGGTCCGGCGCAGTTCGCGTCGCGGCGCATGAGGACTTTCAAAGCGCCCGCAGCGGAAGCCGCCGACCTCGCAGACAAAGCGAAATCCTTGAAGAGTGCGGATGGCGCGATTAGCGGCGACCTGACCGAAGAGGGTGCGAAGGCGTTGCTCAGTTTTCGCCGACAGAACGCGGATGCCCCCGCGCCAAAAGACGCCAAAGGTTCCGTGAAATTCTGGCTGAAAGACGGTGAGTTGGCGAAGTACGAATACAACGTTCAAGGCAAAGTGATGGGCCGCGACGACAACGAAATGGAAGTGAACCGCACCACGACCGTGGAGATCAAAGACGCGGGCAAGACCAAGCTCGGCTTGTCCGACGATATCAAGAAGAAGCTGTAGGGCGGAGTGAGGATTTCAAAGGCCCGGCATGGAAACGTGCCGGGCTTTTTTTCTTGTTCACTTTTATCTCCATCGAACTCCACGTACAGGAGATTTGCTTGCGGCCATCTTGGTGCAAGGCATATTCGGCGAGGTTGCGTGCGTAGCTCAATTGGATAGAGCGTCGGCCTCCGAAGCCGAAGGTTGTGGGTTCAACTCCCACCGCACGCACCATCTCTGACTCCGACTGAGAAGCCACGCTGATCTTTGTCGGCTTTGGTTTGATTAGCCTTGATCAGGCTGAAATAGGCTTTAGGGGAGATCGAAGTGACTTTCAAAGGTGGAAGGTAGAACCCTGTTTTTAGGGCGCGGTGCCCCCCGCGCCTGCGCCGCGAACCACGCGCGCACGCGATGCAAAATGGATTGTTTTAGCAACGAGCCGGGAACAAGGGGCAATATACTTTGCAAGGAATTTGACTTCTAAGCCATTTTCCCAATGATTCGCTGACTCATGGCGACACTGCTTACCACCGTGGCTACGGTTGGTGCCACGGCTGCGCAAACTGCCCTTGCGCCCACACACGGAAGACTCGACGCCTATTTGAAGAATAGTCTGGTGCTCAAATACTGCGTGCCGAACGAATACATTTGTGCCCGGCTTGGGCAATTTCTTGGGCTTCCGATTCCGGCCTGCGGGCTTGTTTACAAAGCCGGGCAAAAGCCGGAGCATTATTTTGCCTCCCTCAATTTTAATTTAAGCAGTTCACAGCTTCCACCAATCGACGCTAATTCATGCGGGGCGCTATCTGATGGAACCGGCGTCATTTTGTTCGACATCCTGATTGCAAACGATGACCGCCACCGAGCAAATCTGAGTCTGGATAGTTCGACACAGCCACCACAACTGACCATCTTTGATCACAGTCACGCCTTATTCGGGCACGCCAACGGCGTCGGACGTGACCGACTGATCGCTCTGCGAGAAAACCTCGGCATTATTGACGGAACTCGCAGGCATTGCCTTTTAGGCACAATCAACAACGACCAATTTTTCAAGGAGTGGATCGACCGAATTAATGGGTTGCCAGACTATTTGATTGACCAGGTTTGCGAAGCTACAGTCCCATTGAACATGATTTCCGGTGCCGAGGCTGCGGAAGCGAAGGCATTTTTGAAGTATCGAAAGGCTGAAATCTCTAAAATAATCGAACGAAACAAAGCGGAGTTCACGGCAATTCCTCAATGGAGTTTGTTCTAATGGATTCCACGCGCTACATAATCGCAAAGCATGTTTCGGATGTGTTCCGAAAGGAACCCCGGAACATCGGCATAATTGTCTGGTCTGAATTAGGGATCGAATGGCGGTTTTGGGGATTGGATTCTTTTGGGGCATTTGATGGCAGAAAGATTCCAGAGTTCGTTAACTCGAAGAACGCCTACCAGCATTGGATTACTTTTTGGGTCAAAGAACTCAGCAAGCCTCAAATTGAGTTCATCGGATCTGGAAAGATTGTTCCCGTTCAATCGCCTGAGTTCATTCAGGCGATCCAAAGTGGTAACTCTGCTAACTTCTTTCTCGAAGAGGGTGGCTCAATTCTTGAACCGATACCCAAAGAAGGTCTTCGAGCATTAGCCGACGAGCTTTTCGAGACAATAGTGACTGCCGAGGTTATCGACGAACCTGACACAAGCACGCTAATCAAAGAGGAGTGCGAAAAGATAATTAAGAAAACTCGACTCTCCGACAGCAGAAATTTCCGTCGGAGCCAAATGCTTTACCCAACCATCCACTCTCCCCGGGGAGACGTCGTGGAAAGGATTGAGTTCTCGTATGGCTACGGCAACGGCGCCCCAGTATGGCTTGGGCACCGAGTTGCGCTTAAGCGTTACAAATCCCAACTCGGTGCCCAAGCCATACTGGGGTGCTGGAGATTTGACAGGGCGATCAGGGAGGGCTTCATCACGGCAGACCGAGGCGCCGCTTTTGTTTGCCCAACGGAAGAGCAGTTAGGAGACGCTGACATTACAAAAGCACTTGCCGTCCTAGGAACAGTCACAAATGTGTTCGATGTTCGAGATGAGCAGTCAGTAAAACGAGAATTTGAAAAGGTTGCCGCTATTCCGGTAGCAGAGACGCATTAAGTTCTGTGCTTCGGCGCGATTGGCGTGGGACTTTGCCGGTGCGCATTGTTCTCGCTGCCCGTTCCTTCTTCATCCACGCGGACGGCTCCAACAAAAGAGCGGGCTGAGATGCACACGCACCGCAGCCCGCCCGTAGCCCGTTTAGGACCGGGAATGGACACCCAGCCGCAAACGCAGAAAGTCAGACAGAGCGGACTTGCTCTGGCAATGCTCAATCTCCCTTCGCTGCTTTGACTACTTCGATGGCTTGATTGATTCTGCGGCCCTTCGTTTTCCGAGCGGAGAAATCCCGTGGGCTGAGCGGAGAACGCACATCGGCTCGCCTCCAACAAAACCGCATCCGTGACGGCGGGATTTTTCGTGCCGCCGGCGAACACTTCGAAAGTGCTCAAGCTCACGGCCCGGTGTTCGTTCACGGTTTGATTGTGTTTCGCAGAGTTGTAGTTGCGCAGGCAAAAAATCCACGCCGTGATCGCGATTGAAAAGAAGATGAACCGTGGGATGTAATGAAGAATGGCTTGTTGGACGGATTCAACCGGCAGGACCCGCTGCGGATGGATTAGATCGAATGCGTACCAAATCATAGCGCCTCCGATAGAGGCACTGGCTGCCAACCACCACCACGAAGCATTCCGATGGCGTTTTGAGGACTGCGAAAAATGGATTGCTTCGCGAGTGACACCGCCCTTCTGAGCTATCTCCCGGAGATTCTCGACCAGACGGTCAACCTCCCGTTTCCTTTCCATCATTTCCAACTCAATTCTTCGGAGCCTGTCCGCCGTCGCGGACCAACTTTCTAGCTTATTGGCCCCTATCGATTCGTACGCCAACATCGGCCCCAGATAAGTGAACACTTCTGCGAAGTGCTCGCGAATACAGTGAATGATGTCATGTCGAGTTGAAATGTCTGGGTGAAGCCCATCGAAATGTACCGCCCGCTCGATGTTTGAGTGTAGCGTTTCTATTCTCTGTTGAGCTATGCGCAAGTACCCTACTGGCACGCATTGCAGTTTTGCCTCAACGATAATCCTGGCAACTTTTTCTATGCTTTCGAGGATGTGGCGTATTTCGAGAAAACCTCCCTTTCCAGCTTTGGGCTGGTAAAACTCAAGTTGGGGAATATCCAAAATTTTCTGCGCGATCTTTTTTAAACCCAAAGCACCCATCTGCACGAATTTGTATTTCATAATCACTCCTTGTTCGCGCCTTTGCAGGCGCATCACAACGTCAGCGCGAATTGAAAACGCGCAATGGGGGCGTTCCTGAAGATCGTATCAGGAGAATCGGAGCAGAGGAATCGGCGTGGTACGTGGTACGTGGCCAAACGAAACTTCAGGAACGGACCAACACGCAAAAGTCCGCAGAAAAACTTTCAGCGAAAGCTGCCTCTGCGGCCGCCTTGGCGAGCATTGTGGCGGGAAAATCCGCCGCCGCGTGACGCGTTTCCGTTCTGAGGTCTGCGATTTTCGCGCGGTCCCACCGCGATTCGATTTTGGCCGGGCCGTGTGGCTGGCCGTCGTTCTCTCTCTTCAGCCGCAAAGCCCGGCGCGGGCGCGGCCCGATAATCAAAATCCTCCGAGCGTCTGCGAACGATGCCTCGGCCAATGAATCGTTCGAGTGAACGCAAGGCGGTGTGATCTTCCGGCGTGACGAAACTGATCGCATCACCGACCGCTTGGGCGCGCCCGGTGCGGCCGATGCGATGCACGTAATCTTCCGCGTGCATGGGAAAATCGAAATTCACCACGTGCGAGATTCCGTCCACGTCGATGCCGCGGGCCGCGATGTCGGTCGCCACGAGCACGCGCACCGCGCCGGATTTGAAATCCTTCAACGCGCGCAGCCGCTGGTTCTGCGATTTGTTCGCATGCAACGCCGCAGTCTTGATCCCGCAGCTTTCGAGCTTTCGCGCGATGCGATCGGCGCCGTGCTTCATGCGCGAGAAGACGAGGACCATGTCGAGCTTCGGATCGCGCAACAGATGGACCAGCAGCGCCGGTTTCAAATGCTTCGGCACTTCGTAAATGAATTGCGTCACCGTCTCCGCCGGATTCGAGCGGCGGCCGATCTGGATGAGCTTCGGCGAACGCTGGAACTCATGCGTGAGCTGTTCGATCTCGCGCGACAGCGTGGCGGAGAAAAGCAACGTCTGCCGCTTCTGCGGCAACGCGCGCACGATCTGCCGAATCGGCGGGAGAAAACCCATGTCGAGCATGCGGTCGGCTTCATCGAGCACGAGAAATTGCAGCCCGGAAAAGTCGCCACAACGCTGGCCCATCAGATCGATCAGGCGGCCGGGCGTGGCCACCACGATATCCACACCGGAGCGGAGCGCTTCCATTTGCGGACGTTCGCCAACGCCGCCATAGACCGTCGCCATGCGCAACGGGAGGTGCTTCGCGTAGGCGCGGACGTTCTCTTCAATTTGAATGACCAGCTCGCGCGTGGGCGCGACAACCAGCGCGCGAATGCCGCGCCGTTGGCCACTCGCGATCAGACCCGCGAGTTTCGCCAGAATGGGCAGCGTGAACGCCGCCGTTTTGCCGGTGCCGGTTTGCGCGATGCCGATGAGGTCGTGGCCAGCGAGAATCGGCGGGATGGCCGCGGACTGAATCGGGGTCGGCTCGGTGTAACCGGCTTCCTCGACGGCTTTCAAAATTTGAGGGTCAAGGCCCAAGGCACGAAACGACATAGCCGGACAACATGGACTGTCGCGAGGGAACTACCAAGCCTTACTTCGATTCTTCTTTGGGTGTGCGAGCGCGGTAAAGGTTGGCCGTGCTTCTCAACCGCTGCTATACTTCACACCTTACGAAGAGTCAAATGACTAACCGAAACCGCCGCCTATGGAGCTGACCAAGCTGGGTTGGAATTCCGATCTGGAAGCCCAGTTCGCACCTCATCACGCGGCTGGCCTGGTCCCGGCGCGGGTTGCAGTGGAGGACAAACACTTTTACCGCGTTTGGACTGCGGATGCCGAACTCTCCGCCCAGATCACGGGCAAGGCGCTGCACGAAGCGCGCGGTGCGAACACAAAACTCCCCAAGGTCGGTGATTGGGTAGCGTTGAGGCTGGTTCCCAATGAAGAGAAGGCGATGATCCAGGCCGTCCTGCCGCGTCGCACGCGGTTCTCGCGTAAGATGACGGGACGGGACACGGAGGAGCAAATTCTCGCCACCAACATCGACACCGTCTTCATGGTGGCCGCGGCGGATGCGAGCTTCAACGCGGCGCGCCTCGAACGCATGATGGTGATGGCCCACGAAAGTGGTGCGCGTCCCGTCATCATCCTCAACAAGATCGACTTGTGCGACGATCTCGATGCCAAACTTGCGGAGGCGACCCGCGTCGCCGGCGATGCCTTGGTGCTCGCTGTCTGCGCGCTCACGGGCCACGGCGTGAAGAAACTAGCGGAGTTGATCAGCCCCGGCGATACAGTCGTGTTTATCGGTACGTCAGGCGTAGGCAAGTCGAGCCTCATCAATCGTCTCTACGGTGAAGACATTCAGGCAACGGTGGAAGTGCGCGCGAATGATGCCAAGGGCCGGCACACGACGTCCTGGCGTGAAATGATTTTCCTGCCTCAAGGCGGCGTCGTGATCGACACGCCGGGCATGCGGGAGTTTCACATCTGGATTGCCGGCGAGAGTTCGAAGGAAGCTTTTCCCGAGATTGAATCGCTCTCCACACGCTGCCATTTCCGCGACTGCACGCATCGGCAGGAAAAGAAATGTGCCGTGCTCGAAGCGCTGGCCGCGGGCACGCTCGCGCGGGAGAGGTACGACACCTTCCTGAAGCTTCAGCTCGAAATCAGTTATCTGCGCGAGGCCGAGAAACAGCGCAGTTGGCAGGAGCGCAAGAAAGGCAGCCGCGTGGCCCATCGGGTGTTTAACAAGAAGGGCTAACCGCATCGATCACCACGGCGCGGAGAGCGCAAGCGCGGTCGCGGAGCGACTGCTGATAGTAGCCGTGGCTTTCGAGCACGGTTCAGTACGCCTTGCCGTTCGTTTGTCGCGGAGCGACGACTGAAAATCCCGCGCTCGTTCATGCGTCGCTCCGCGACGCGTCCAGGATCTGCGCCTACCGTGGGATAAATCCGACGGCTACCGTCAGTTCATCGCGACGCGACGCATGGAAACACGTTCGTGAGATGTGTAATGACAAGGACTCCAGCCGCGTTCCGGCAGTCGCGTCCATTTCAATGCCGGGCAAGCATTCAACTACTCTTCCACCGCGAGATACGGGCGCAGCCTCATCACCAATTCCTCGGGCAACCGCTTCAGTTTGTCATCGGCGGAAGCGCAGGCGTGAAGTGTGTTCGCTTCGATCAGCAGCTTGCCTTGCTCGTTTAGAACCCGGTAAGCGAGGTTGAGCCGCACGCGTTCCAGTTCAGTCAACCAAACTTCAATCTTCAAAACATCGTCATAACGCGCCGCGCCTTTATAGCGGACTCGCGCTTCGATCACGGGAAAGAACGTGTCACTGCCGTGCAGTTCATGAAACGTCATTCCGATACCGCGAAAGAATTCCCCGCGCGCCGCTTCGAGCAAATCCAGATAGCGCGCGTAGTAAATATGGTTACCGACGGTGCATTCGGCATACGTGACGCGGTGCGTGTGGACGAAGGTCTGGTGCGACATGGACGCGAGTGAAACAGCTAACACGAAATCAGTGAAACAGTATTCGACCGCTCGCAAGTGAGCGTTTCGAGTGATTCGTCGAGCATGGATTGTTTGATTTCACCGGTTGCGCTCCAACCCTTCGCAGCTATCTTCGCGCGTGGACTGGCAGCAAATCGTCGCCCTGCTGATTGTGGCCGCAGCCGCTGTGCTGTTGGTCGGAAGCCGCGTGCGCCGGCGCAAGTTTCAATTCGGTCGCGACACTCATTGCGGTTGCAGTTCGCCCTCCGGCACGGCCCCGCAATCGTCCATCGTTTTTCACGCGCGCAAAGGCGAAACGCCGCGCATGATCGTAAAGATGAAATGAGAGCGAACTTGCGCGCGCATGGTGTGTGAGATAGTTTCAGCCGCAACCGCTCACGAATGTACAAAGTGAACTCCTCGCTCTATAGTTGGCGCCCCGGCAAGACCGGGGACAAAACGGTCGAATCCCATTGGGTGCCCAACACGGACGTTTACGTCACCGATCAATTGCTCGTCATCAAGGTGGAACTGGCGGGGATGCGCAAAGAAGATCTGGAACTCACCGTCGAAGCCAATCGGCTCACCATCACCGGACATCGGCCCGATGGTTGCCGCGCGCCGAAGTGCAAGTTCCTCGTCATGGAGATCAATTACGGCTCGTTCCAGAGCGTGATCGAATTGCCGCCCGGTTATGATTTGAGCCAGGCCAAAGCGGCGTATCAGAACGGATTTTTGCGAATCGACGTCCCGCAGGGCGTTATGACCCAGTCCAAGCGCGTCGCGATTTTCTCCGGAAAAAGTAAATAAAGACTTCACTTCGGGTTCAAGGGCTGGCGGCATCACATGTCAAACGACGAACCGATGACGACACCCGATACCGAGTTGATTAACATCCTGGGCGCGAGCGGCAGTTCCGACACTGCGATCACGCGCGCCGCGAGCAAACTCCCTGACACGCTCCCCATCCTCGGCCTTTCCGACGTCGTGATTTTCCCGGGCATGGTCGTGCCGCTGCTGGTGGAAAGCGATGAGAGCACGAAGCTCATCGATGACGTCGTGGAAGGCGATCGCCTGCTCGGCCTCGTTTTGCAACGCAAAGCGGACATCCAGAATCCAGCTCCCGAAGATTTGTTCGAGTACGGCTGCGGCGCGCGCGTGCTCAAGATGTTGAAGTTTCCGGACAACACGATCCGGATTCTCATCGAAGGACTCTGGCGCATTCGCGTGAAGAACTACACCGGGAAGAAGCCGTATCTGCGCGCCAAGTTCGAGGTGCTGAGAGATTCCATTCCCGAAAACGTCGAGGCTGAAGTGACGGCGCTGGCGCGTAATGCCGCGCAAAAATTCCGCGAGATTATCAAGCTCACGCCGGCCATGCCCGATCAAGTGAAGGTCGCGGCGGTGAACACCGACAATCCAGGATCGTTGAGTGATTTGATCGCGGCGAACTTGAATTTGAGCCTCGAAGATCGCCAGCGACTGTTGGAAACACCCGACGTGCGAGGGAGGTTGCAGCAGCTTCGTCCCTTGCTCGAACGCGAACTCGAGGTGGTCCAGATCGGGACGAAGATTCAGAACGACGTCACGACGACGATGGCGAAGACGCAGCGGGATTTTTTCCTGCGCGAGCAGATGCGGGCTATTCAGCGTGAACTCGGTGAAGGAGATGCGGGCGCCACGGAAGTCGCCACTCTTCGCAAACAACTGGAGGACAATCCGCTGCCAGAAGAGCCGCAGAAAGTCGCGCTCAAGGAACTCGACCGCCTCAGCCAGATGTCGCCCGCCGTCGCGGAATACGCCATCAGCCGCAACTATCTTGATTGGCTGTTGAATCTTCCGTGGACGAAAAAGACGAGCGACAAACTGGATTTGCGCGCGGCGGAACGCGTTCTCGATGAGCAGCACTATGGCTTGGGCAAAGTGAAAGATCGGCTGCTCGAATACCTCGCCGTCATCAAGCTCAAGAGCAATCTCAAGGGACCTATCCTTTGCCTCGTGGGGCCGCCCGGAGTTGGCAAAACGTCGTTGGGCAAAAGCGTCGCGGATGCGCTGGGGCGAAAATTCGCGCGCATCTCGCTGGGTGGGTTGCGCGATGAAGCGGAGATTCGCGGCCATCGCCGCACGTACGTGGGCGCGATGCCGGGCCGGATCATTCAGACCATGCGGCGTGCGGAGACGCGCAATCCCGTGATCCTGCTCGATGAGTTGGACAAGGTCGGCGCGGACTTTCGCGGCGATCCGTCGGCGGCGTTGCTGGAAGTGCTCGATCCGCAACAGAACAACACGTTCACGGATCATTACCTCGACGTGCCGTTCGACTTGTCGCAAGTGCTCTTCATCACTACGGCGAATTGGCTCGATCCGATTCACCCAGCGTTGCGAGATCGTTTAGAGACGATTCGTATTCCGAGTTATACGGCGGCGGAAAAAATCCAAATCGCCAGGCGTCATCTCGTGCCGCGCCAGCTTGAAGAGCATGGACTGAAACGGCGTGATGTGAAATTTCCCGAGGCCACGTTGAAAAAGCTGATTCAGGATTACACGCACGAAGCGGGTGTGCGTCAGCTCGAACGCGAAATCGGCAGCCTCACGCGCAAGGTCGCGCGCAAGATCGTCAGCTCGCGACACCGCAATGGAGCGCTGACCATTGAGCCGGAGGAGTTGCAAAAGTATCTCGGCCATCCGGAGTTTGTTTCTGAAACGGCGGAGAAGATTACGGAGTTCGGGATCGCGATGGGGCTGGCATGGACTCCCGTGGGTGGAGAAATTCTCTTCATCGAAGCCACGCGAATGCCGGGCAAAGGCTCGTTGATTCTCACCGGTTCGCTGGGCGATGTAATGAAAGAGAGTGCCCAGACCGCGCTCAGTTACATTCGCAGCCAGAGCAAACTCCTGAACATCGATCTGAGGGACTTCGATAAATTTGACATCCACGTCCATGTGCCGGCAGGCGCGACGCCAAAGGACGGACCCAGCGCAGGCTCGACGATTTCGGTGGCGCTGGCGTCATTGCTCACTCGACGGTTGGTGCGTTCGGACGCCGCGATGACGGGTGAGATTAGTTTGCGGGGCCGCGTGCTGCGCGTCGGTGGCATCAAAGAAAAAGTGCTCGCAGCCGCTCGCGCCGGGTTGAAAACCGTCATTCTTCCTGAAACGAATCGCGGCGATTGGATGGACGTCCCGATCGAAGTGCGCAAAGAAATGAAGGCCCACTTCGTGAAGGACATCGCGCAACTGGTTTCCGTGGCGCTGACGAAATGAGACTTTCGTCGGAAGCGCGTCGGCTGGTTGATGGGTTCCGCCGGAGGAGTTTTCTCTTCTTCAGCTTCGCCATTCTCACCTTGGCTGGAAATGTTTTCAGCGCGCCGCCGGTAGCTCTGAATGATCCAGTCGAAGGGCAGAAGCTCGCGCGTGAACTGCGCGAAGTGAAGCCGGCCGAGAACGCGGAGTTTTCCGGCTTGCTGCGCATCTATTCTCCCGGCGCCAATGCGCGTGAAGTGCCGCTGAGGAGCGCGATCAAAGTAGGCGCTTCGGACTGGACCTGGCGCTACGATGCTCGTCCGACCAATGCGCCCGAGGAACATCTCACGATTCGTCACTCGTCCGAGCGGCCCAGTGACTACGAATGGCGGCGCGGAGAGCAGGTGATGAAGCTCTCTGGCGATCGGGCGACGAATAATTTTGCCGGCTCGGATTTTGCGCCGCTGGATCTGGGCTTGGAATTTTTTCACTGGCCCACGCAACTCTTGGTCGCGAGGGAAATGCGCAAGGGACGCGGCTGCGACGTTTTGGAAAGCCGCCCCGCGCAAGCCAGCCTCTACTCGCGCGTAGTCTCATGGGTCGATCAGGAGAGCCGCCAGCAAGGTCAGCCGGGACTTCTGATGGCCGAAGCCTACGACAACCAAGGCAGGCTGTTGAAGGAGTTCGAGATCACTGGGTTCAAAAAAATCGAAGGCCAGTATCAGGTCAGTGAAATGGAAATCCGCAACCGGCAGACCAAAACCCGCACTCGACTTCAATTCGATTTCGACAAACAGTGAGGCCATGCCTCAGTCGCTCCGAATCGCGCTTCTTCTATTCGCGGCACTGACCATTTTCGGCTTCGCAGGATTTCTTTTCTGGCGCGGACTGCGGAAATCTGAAGAGCCAACCCGGTTGATCTTCAAGTGGGTTGTGACTTTCATCATTGTCGGGTGGGTTGTTTACGAAGCGAGAAAGGCGCAGGGCGTCGGAAAGCTGGCTGTGCTCTTGTACGTGGCGTTGCCGTCCGCCGTGGTGATGATCTTTGTTTGGGGGCGCGCGATTGGCGAAGTCATTGCACGGCCCTTTTCAAACCTGTTCAGCGGCGGCGACGAAGAGCCGGACGCACAGCCGCTTTACTCGACCGCCGAGGCGCTGCGCAAACGCGGGAAGTGCCGCGAAGCGATCTATGCCATTCAAGAACAGTTGCAAAAGTTTCCCAGCGATTTCATCGGCCAAATGATGCTCGCCGAAATTCAGGCGGAGAACGTCAACGATTTGCAGGCCGCGGAGACGACGGTCCTTCGCTTTTGCGAGCAACCGAAGCACACACCCGCGAACATCGCCTTCGCTCTGAACTCGCTAGCGGATTGGCATCTCAAACTGGGGCAGGATGCCGAAGCAGCGCGGCGTGCGTTGGAAAAAATTATCGAGATATTGCCCGACACTGAGTTCGAGCGCACGGCGGCGAATCGCATCGCGCACCTCGCGACGACGGAGCAGCTCGTTCGCTCCCGCGAGCCGGCGACAGTGAAGATGAAACCGGGCGTCGAGTATCTCGGTATGTTGAAATCTCAGGAGCATCTGCTGCCGAAAGAGAAGGGCCTGCAACAGGAGGCGGCCGAAATCGTGGCGCAACTCGAGGTGCATCCAATGGACAACGAAGCGCGCGAGCGGCTTGCGGTCATTTACGCGCGTGAGTACGGACGATTGGATTTGGCCACGGATCAGATCGAGCAACTCGTGGCCTTGCCTGGTGAATCACCGAAACACGTCGCGCGCTGGCTGAACGTGCTGGCGGACTTGCACGTGGAAGCGACGGGCAAAACGGAACTCGCGGAACAAACGCTCCGCCGCATCGTGGAAATGTTTCCCAACCATTCCCATGCGGACATGGCCGAGGCGCGCATCAGTTCGTTGTCGCTGGAATTGAAGCGGTTCGAGAAGGGCCGGGTAGTGAAGTTTAGTCCCAGCGAGAACCGCTGAAGTAGGGCAGGCGTCTCGCCTGCCCTTGAAAGCTGAATAGGGCCAAGTCGTGTCAGCGCATCCATTGCCACTCGGCTCAGGCGGGACGCCTGCGCGCCAACAATTATTTCGACACTGCAGGCGTGCTCGCGGGCAACTGACCCGTCGCCAGACGCAGAGCGATTTGCTTGTCAATCTCGCCGCCCAAATCCAGATCCGAGTTGCCCGCTTTGGTGCGCACCTGCACGGTCACGCGCGTCATTTTCGGCTCCACGGATTCCACTTTCACACGCACCGTGCGCGTATCGACGCGGGCGGACACCGTGGACTGCATCACGTCTTCGCTGAAGACCGTGCCGTTGACACCAAGCACGTCCTTGGTCGCGGCCCAGACTTGCAGAACGGGACGTTCATAGACGCGCACGATTTTGTCTTTTACGAGCGGATTACCCGCTTCGCGACGTCCATCGATCGTGCTGACGCAGCCGCTCACCACCAGCGCGATGGTTGAAATCGCCAGAAGAAAAAAAGCATTCATTTTCATTGCGGCGATGCAATCAGAACCGCGCGTCGCGTCAAGCATCACTTGTTACGGCGCGACGATTTGGAACTAACAGAAGCAAACAAAGGAAACGAAGACGGAGTTGAAGCAACAGGAATGGGTCAATTCAGTTTCAAAAAATTCTTCAAAATCGTTCGCCCCTCTTCGGTCAGAATGCTTTCGGGATGAAACTGCACGCCCCAGATCGGGAGCGTCTTGTGGCGCACGCCCATGATTTCGCCTTCGTCCGTTTCCGCCGTGACTTCCAGGCAATCGGGCAGCGTGTCGCGCTTGATGACGAGCGAATGGTAACGCGTGGCGGCAAAGGGGTTCGGCATGTTCTCGAACAACTCGCGGCCGTTGTGGCGAATGAGTGAAGTCTTGCCATGCATCATGCGGTAATTCACCACGACTTCGGCGCCGAAGGTGTGGCCGATGCACTGGTGGCCGAGACAAACGCCGAGTGTAGGCACGCGTCCGGCAAACCCGCGAATCACTTCATTGGAAAGCCCGGACTCGCGCGGTGAGCACGGGCCAGGCGAGATGAGGATTCGGTCCGGCTTCAGTTGTTCGATTTGATCCAGCGTGATCTGATCGTTGCGATGCACCTGCATGTCCACGCCCATTTCACCGAGATACTGGACGAGGTTGTAGGTGAACGAATCGTAGTTATCGATGACCAGCAACATCGGGGCGGAAAGTAAATGGCACATCGAATTCCGCCAACTGATTTGTAAAACACGCGCCGCAGACAGATGTAAAACCTCACGGTGAGCGGCGAATTTTCCATCGACGCGAGCGTCGGACAGCGATACAAGCTGTGGCCTTTACGCCGCCAACGATATGAACGCAGAGCATCTTTCCCCGACCGGTTTGAGATGGTTTCTCCTGATTCCTGCGGACGCGATGCGCGCGTCAGTGGATGGAGGTTTTTCGCCCCAGGAACGCGCGGATAGCTTCAATTGATCCAGGGAGAAACAGCAAAGGCAACGTGGATCTGAATTTGAACAAACAATGGAACGGGCTTTGGCGAGGGGGAGTTGCGTCGATCTGCGTTCGATCATTTCTAATCGTCCTCATTGTCGCGGCGGCTGGACTGCAAACGCACAGCACCGAGGCGACCAACCGGGTGCGCGGCAGCATCACTTACATGCGCGATGAGGTGCCGGATGTTCCCTGGGCCATTCACATCGTGAAGGTGTCCCGCGCGCAAGGCGACCTGCGGTTCGAAACCACCTTGGGATTGGGAAAGCAAATCGGTATGGGACTTGTTTCCGATCAGGTGAAGGCCCTGCCCGTCGAAGCCGGACGGCCGCTCGCCGCGATCAACGGAGACTTTTACAACACGCATCATCCCCGGTATCCCGGCGACCCAGACGGTTTGCAAATCGCGCGCGGCGAGCTGGTGAGTGCGCCCACCAATACCCGATCCTGTTTCTGGATCGACGGTGCCGGCAATCCGCACGTGGAGGCGGTGCAATCGCTTTTCGCCGCGACTTTGTCCGACGGAACCATTCTGCCGTTCGGCCTGAACGAAGCGCGCCGGAACGGCGACATTGTCCTCTACACCCGGGCCAACGGCAGTTCGACGCGCACGAGTGGCGGAGGGCTGGAACTGGTGCTGACGCGCGGCGGCGAAACCAATTGGCTGCCGCTGCGGATCGGTCAAACTTACACCGCGCGCGTTCGCAAAGTGAGGACCGACGGCAATGCGCCTCTGGACGACGAGACCATCGTGTTGTCCGCGGGAACGCAAGTATCGCCGCGTCTCGCCGGCGTGAAGGTGGGCGACACATTGAAGATAGCCACCACCACCAAACCGAATCTGGCTGGTTCCCCGACCGCGATTGGTGGCGGTCCGGCCCTCGTGCATGAAGCCAAGGCGAGAAAGTTCGACGGTATTCCGACGCGGCATCCGCGCACGGCAGTCGGTTGGAGCAAGCAGTTTTTCTTTCTGGTGGAAGTGGACGGGCGGCAAAAGACGTCGGCGGGCATGAGCTATCAGGAACTGGCGACTTACATGGCGAACCTCGGCTGTGACGAGGCGATCAATCTCGATGGCGGAGGTTCAGCGACGATTTGGGTGTACGGCCAAGTGATGAACAATCCATCCGAAGGACAACCGCGTCCCGCCGCCAATGCGCTCGTCATCGTGCGGAAAGACCAGGCCGACTGAGGTTCGCAACGCTGACTTGGGCCACCTTGGTTACTCTCCGAACTTTCCCTGCCGCTGAGTTCAAGTAAGATGCCGGGCAATGAACCGTTCGCGTCCAAGCCTTTTCGCTTCGTTGGTGCTACTCGCAACGTTGGCGGGCGGCGTGAGAAACTCAATCGCGCAGGATGCCGCGGCCGAAGTGTTCACGAACACCTCGATTTACCGAATTGAAATCACAATTCCACCGGAGGGCGTGAAGGCGCTTCGCACTGTGCCGCGGCAGTATGTGACCGGCGCCCTGCGTGAAGGGAGCAACACATTTGCGAAAGTGGGCATTCACTTGAAGGGATCGGTTGGCAGCTTCCGCAGCATCGATGGCAAGCCGGCGTTCACGATCAGCTTCGATAAGTTCGTGGCCGATCAGCGCTTCCGCAGCTTGCGTAAAATTCATCTGAACAACTCCGTCGAAGATCCGAGCTACATGAACGAGTTGATCGGCAGCGACACTTTCCTGGCGGCGAAGCTGCCCGCGCCACGCGTCTCGCACGCATTGGTGGAGTTGAATGGACGGCGGCTCGGCCTCTACGTGTTGAAGGAAGGATTCACCGAGGATTTTCTCGCGCTCCATTTCCGGCATGCCACGGGCAACCTCTACGACCTCGCACCGGGTGGCCATGACGTGAATGAGCCAATGGAAAAAGCGCTGGGCGCGAACCCGGAGGACCGGAGCGATTTGGATGCGCTGGCCGCTACGATTGAAGAACCGGATTTGGCGCAACGTTGGGCGAAATTGCCGCGCACGCTGGATCTGGAGCGTTTCCTCTCCTTCATGGGCGTGGAGATCATGCTGGGGCATCGGGATGGCTATTGCCTAGCGCGAAATAACTTCAGGATTTACCACGACGTGGACTCAAATCGCCTGGTCTTCCTGCCGCACGGAATGGATGTGCTCTTCGGCAACGCGCGGGCCGCCATCGAGCCCCGGATGAACGGACTCGCCGGCCGCGCCGTGATGGAGACACCGGAAGGCCGTCGCGCGTATCGCACCCGTTTGGCCCTTCTGTTCACGAATGTCTTCGACGTGCCGCGGATGCACTCTCGCATCGACCGCACGCTGACTGGGCTGCGCAGTGTTCTTCCGAGAGATGAAGCGGCCGCCCTCGATCGGGAAGCGGTCGCACTCAAGGAACGGATCGTTGCCCGCGCTCGCGAACTCAAAACTCAACTGGCACAACCCCCACTGGAGTTGGCTCGGTTCGTCGATGACATCGCGAAGGTGAGCGGCTGGCAGCCTTTCGACGTGCCGGACGGCGGAGGTTTGACGCACACGAACGCCCCCGATGGCAGGCTCGCTCTGGCAATCCAAGCCGGCCCCGTGACCGCAGCCTCGTGGCGGACGAAAGTGCTCTTGCCTCCGGGCCGTTATCGATTCGAAGGCGCCATCAAAACCAGCGGAATCGCGGCGCTGCCGTTCGGCAAAAATCATGGTGCGTCCGTACGAGTGTCCGGTGTGCCGGGTGTTCGTCCTGCAGGATTGGTCGGCGAGCAGCCGTGGAAGGCGTTGCAGGTGACGTTTGAAACCACGGCACGCGAGCAGGAGGTGGATCTCATTTGCGATCTGCGCGCGAGCCGCGGCGCGGCGTGGTTTGATTCGGAATCTTTGCGCTTGGTGCGGCTGAAGTGACCCATTCGTCACTTCAAAGGGTTTGACAAAATGACCGATTGATAGCCACCTATGGGTCAATCATGACAGGTTCACCGTCTAATCACTCGCGCGGTTTTACCCTCATTGAATTACTCGTCGTCATCGCCATTATCGCCATCCTCGCCGCGCTGCTTTTGCCAGCCTTGGGCGGCGCCAAGAAGAAAGCTAAAGGCACTCAATGCATCAATAACTTGCGCGAGATTGGCGTTGGCTTTCGCGTCTGGGCGAATGACAACAATGAGAAATTTCCCTGGGCTGTCACTACTGCGGAAGGCGGCAGCGGGTGGGCTCCCAGTGCTCTGCCGAACACGGGTGATTGGACGGACAATTACCGAGTAGCCTCTAACGAACTGGTTACCCCGAAAATGCTTGTTTGCCCGACGGACAAAGAAAAGTTCGCAGCAGATAAGTGGGAAACGCTCGATGGCGACATGCACATCAGTTATTTTGTCGGACTAACCGCGGAGGAAACCAAGCCGCAAACAATTCTCGCCGGAGATCGAAGCGTCGGCGGCGGGGGCGGAGGTTTGGATCTGACTTGGAATACGGCTCTCGGTACTTCGATTGACGTTTATTTCGACAACAAGATCTTCCACGAAGGCAGTGGCTTCATTGTGCTCTCCGACGCCAGCGTTCAGCATGTCACGACACCACAGATTCGCGAATACATCATCCACGCGCTGACGAGCGGTGGCAGCAAAGAAGTGATCTTTTCGACGCCTCGCGGCGTACAATAAGCGTCCTGACTTTCACCCGGCCCCTCCTTTCCTTCGAGGTACGTAGAATTCCGTAGCCCATCAATCGGGCTTTTTTGTAAATCTCCGCTGGAAATGATCCGCCGTATGTGAGAATCCTGTCTTCACCCCGCAATGCCTGATTGGGCCGGGGAAGAGTTACGCTTATGGCAGCAGACCGGATGCAGCAATCGCGCTTCGAGTTGAAGTACCTCATTAATGAGGACATGGCGCTTAAAGTGCGGGATTTCGTGCGGAGCTATATCGACTTTGATGAATACAGCGTGGGCAAGCCCAACTTCTCCTATCCGGTCCACAGCGTTTATCTGGATTCCGACGATCTGAAACTTTATTGGGAGACGATCAACGGCAACAAGAACCGCTACAAACTCCGACTCCGTTACTACGACACCAATGCCAAATCGCCGGTGTTCTTCGAGATCAAGCGCCGAATGAACAACTGCATTCTCAAACAGCGCGGTGGCGTACGGCAGGAGTTTGTCAGCTACTTGCTCTCTGGCCACCTGCCCCGCGAGGAGCATCTCCTTTCCAAAGCACCCAAGCAGATGATTGCCTTGCAACGGTTCAGTGAACTGATGGCTCGCCTCCACGCCAAACCCAAAGTCCACATTTTCTACATGCGCGAAGCGTATGTGAGCGCGGATGCCCAGGTGCGCGTCACCATCGATCGCAGTGTGTTCGGCGAAGAAAATTTATCCACATCGATCACGACCGACATGAAGAGTCCCGTCCGGGCCTTCGATAATTTCGTGATTCTGGAACTCAAATTCACGAATCGCTTTCCCAATTGGTTTCGCGATCTCGTGCGCATGGCGGGCGTGATGCAGTGTGGAGCGGCCAAGTACGTCGAAAGCATTCAGGGCCTCGGTGCCACGCGGGTCCAAAGCGATATGCCGGTGGTCGAAGAAGCGGAGCCGCGTCTCGCTAATTTTCAGATGAAGGATTTGATCCCCGGCTGGGTTCCCTGAACGGATCAGACCCAGAGCACGGCCGGGAAATTTTTTTGCAAGGCCGACTTTAATTTCGAATAGCTGTTCGCGCGGAAGGCCGGCCAGTTGAAAGTCGCTTCGAGACGTTTCCCATCGGGAGTGGCAAGCCACAACTTCACCGGCACTTTGCCTTCACAAACGTGCGCATGCTCCTTGAGCGCGAAACATTCGTGCAGCTTCATCTGCAACTCCGGACCGTTTGGTTCACCATCCCCGTCGAGCGCACGTTCCGAGTAGAGCAACTTCAGCTTGCGGCCATCGGGCCAAGTGAGATGCAAAGGCGCCAGTTCATCGACCCAGCCGACTTGCTCGGGCGCGAGATGTTTCAAGAATTCTTCTTTCACGCGCACGCCTTGCGCTTCCTTCGCCAGCGTCAATCCACGAAAGGCCCGCGCGAGACACTGTGTGATGGCGGCTTCATCGAACGGCGGAAAATCCAGCTCCGGGAGCGCCGCACAAATGAGGTTCACCCGCGCCATGAACTGCTTCACATCGTGGTTCAACAGCGGTAGCTCGAAGAAACCATTCCGGGCCGCTTCGGCGAGCGCGCGACCGGAGACGTCCGGGTTCACCTCGCGCTGGTGTTCGTGGTGTATCACCAGATCGACGAACCGCACCAACTTCACCGCGGCTACGCGTTTGTGGGTGCGGTCATAAAGATGTTCCACCGGCACAGTGAGATGTTGCGGAAACATTTCTTCGATCCACTCGCGTTTCACCGCTGTCGCCAGCCCGAGCAGTGTCAAATTTCCAGAGCCGCGTCCTGGAACTTCCCGAAGCGACGCCACGACAAACAGGTTCGAGTTTTGCACCACGCTCTCGTGTATCAACGTCCCGTGCCGCTGCTCGGTCATGTCGCATTCGAGCGTGCCGAGATCGCGACGCATGCAAAGCTGATCGATGAAGCCCGTCATCAAGCAACGCAGGATCGCATCGTCTGTACTCTTTGGATCGCTGCCGCCCTCGGACGTCGCTCCGGCGCGCTCCACCAATTTCTCTCGCCCGGCAATCGAGAGGAGTTGATCAAACGTCTGTTCCACCTGCCGCGCGACCTGCGCGTTGATGCCGTAGCGCCGGCACGTCTCGAAGTTGAAGCCAGCTTTCTTCGCGAATTGAAAGGCGCGCATGAGCGTGAAGAAATCCGAATCCGGGCTGGCCTCGAACAGTTCCCGCGCCTCGGAGATCTGCTTCTCGTCGCGCCGCAATCGCTGCAACAGATCGCGCCCGCTGACCAGCGCGGCACACATGGCAGCGGCCGGAACGCAGCGGCGCTTGGAAGCCTCGACCAACATGCGCGAGTAACGCGGGTGCATCGGGAGGCGCAGCATCTGGCGGCCGATGGGTGTCAGGTCGGAAGATGTTTCGGGTTTTGCGTCTCGCGTTTCGAGTTCACCTCCCGCTACTCGTGAATCGCCATTCGCAAATCGTAAATTTCTGAGCGCTCCCAGCATCACGAGTAACTTCTCTGCGCGTTCGACCGCTTGCGGATCGGGCTTGTCCAGCCAATCGAAATCGGCGGCGCGCTTGATGCCGAGTGAGTGAAGCAGCAACACGACTTCCGCCAAATCGCTGCGCTGAATCTCCGGCGTGTTGCGCTCCGGTCGATCCAGATGCCCGCTCTGCGTCCACAAGCGCCAGCAAGCACCCGGCGCCGTGCGGCCGGCGCGCCCCTTGCGCTGATCGGCGGAGGCACGGCTGATCGGCTCAATGAACAGCGTACCAATGCCGCGTTCTGCATCGTAGCGCGCCACGCGGGCTACGCCGCTGTCCACGACGTGGAGAATGCCATCAATGGTGACCGATGTTTCCGCCACGTTCGTGGAAACGACCACTTTGCGGAGCGGATTCGGAGCGAATGCGGTGTCCTGTTCCTGGGCCTGCAATTCACCGTGGAGTGGAATCAGCGCGAGCTTCTCCCGCGTGCGCGCGGCGCGAACGGCTCCAATCGTCGCGTTGATTTCTCCGACGCCCGGCATGAACACCAGGATGTCTCCAGGTTCGCCAGAATTCACGATGTGCTCAACGACATCCGCGGCTTGATCGCTCACCGCGCGCTCGTCGTGCTGATCCGAATAATGCACCACGACCGGAAAGCTCTGCCCTTCGGAGACGAGAATGGGCGCGTTGCCCAGGTACGTCGCGACTGGCTTGGCATCGAGCGTGGCGGACATGACGGCAATTTTAAGATCGGGACGCGTGGTGCGTTGCAACTCTTTGGCCAACGCCAACGCCACGTCGCTCAACAAATTGCGCTCGTGAAACTCGTCGAACAAAATGGCCGCAATGTCCTGGAGCGTCGGATCGTCTTGCAGCCAGCGCAGCAAAATGCCTTCGGTGACGTAACAGATGCGCGTGCCGAGACTGGTCTGATCGTCGAAGCGGATTTGATAACCGACCTCCGCGCCCAGCGGCACTTTGCGTTCCCACGCCACGCGCGCGGCCACGGTGCGAGCAGCGACCCGTCGAGGCTGGAGCACAACGATCTTCTTTTGGCCGGCGAGTCCCGCGTCGAGAAGCATCTGCGGAACCTGGGTGGTCTTGCCGGAACCCGTGGGCGCGACGAGGACGAGGCGATTGCCAGTGCGGAGTTGCTGAACGATGTCAGCGTGGATTTCCCAGATGGGAAGCGAAGTCGGGGCCACGGACTTACTTGTTGTCCCGGACCCACACCACAACAATGATCGTGGCAATGGTGAGGAGCGTCATCATTCCGCCGGGCATGAACTTTTTATTCTTCAGGAAGCGGAGAAGAAAAAACAGCGCCAGAAAACTCAGGATGCCCCAGGCCCACTCGATGCGGACGTAATCCAGCGCGCAAACGGACAACACGGCTGCAAAAACGACAGAAGTGAAGAGCGAGATCTTGCTCTTGGCTTTGAGAAAGCCAATGAGTCCGCCCAGCACCAAGAGCACGATGTAAATCCACAAGATCGTTTCCGGTTTCATACCGCGCGCAGTTTCAATCAACTGCTGAGGACATCCAACGACAAAATTTCCCCGTGCTCGCATTCGGCCACCACTTCAAAGGGGCGGCAGCAGACCTCGCAATCCGTCGTAAATCGTTGCGAGGCCACGCTGGTGTCCACCGCCAATTCAAACACCTGGCCGCAAAATGGGCAGAGCACTTCTTCGCTTTCGACCATGCCGGACGGTACCGCGTCGTTGCGGAAAATCCAACTGCGCGTAACTTGCACCCAAGGAGTATGGGACACAGCCAACCTTGGGATGCAATCATCATCGGTGGCGGAATCGCCGGATTGTCCGCGGCGATTTATCTCGCGCGCGCTAAACGCTCCACTCTCGTCATCGACGACGGCAAATCCCTGGCGCAGTGGGAACCCGACGTGCAGAACTACCTTGGGTTTCCGAAAGGCATTGCGGGAGAAGAATTGCTGGCGCGCGGACGCGAACACGCCAGCCATTACGGTGCCGAGTTCGCAGAGGAATATATCGAGGAACTGCAGCGGACGACGGCGAATATCTTTCACGCGGGTGGCCGACGAGAGCCTTATGAAGCCCGCCGTGTTCTGCTCGCGACCGGGATTTTCCATCTGCCCCCCGACATACCCGGTGTCGCGGAATGCCTGGGCCACAGCATGTTTTTCTGCAAGGACTGCGACGGCGTCCGCTGCGAAGGCAAACGCGTCGGCATTTTCGGGTGGAACAATGAAGCGGTCGAATACGCGCTCGGCATGTTGCTCTACTCACCGTGCGTTTTTATTTTCTCGAATGGACACGAGCTGCGATGGGACGAACAGCACGCGCAATGGCTTCGGGAATACGAGATTCCGATTTACACGGAGAAGGTCATTGGTGTGCATCACCGCTGCGGCGACATGCAGTGGCTTGAACTCGACAGCGAAGTGCGCGTGGAACTCGATGCGCTCTTCACGGCACGCGGCGACATTTATCACAACAAGCTCGCGCGTCAGGTGGGCGCCGAGACAAAAGACTGCGAGGTGCTCGTGAACGAGTGCATGGAAACGACGGAGCGAGGGCTTTACGCGGCGGGCTGCGTCACGCCGGCGAATTGCCAGATGATTATCGCCGCGGGCCAGGGCGCGACCGCAGCGCAAGCGATCAATCGCAGCCTCTTTGAGGAGAGTTTGCAGACGCATTCATTGCACCGCTATCGGGCCAGGCAACTGGAGCATTGCGAGACGGAGCCGCCCGTCGAGCCTGCCACCACGGCATGAGCACCCGAACGGTCAGCACGTTAAAGGTCGGCACGAAAACGCTGGAGGTTTCGAACCTCGGCAAGGTGCTTTATCCTGAAGCGGGATTCACGAAGGGCGACATCATCGATTATTACGTCAAGATTTCTCCCGTGCTCATGCCGCATCTGAAAGACCGGCCGTTGACGCTCAAGCGCTACCCGAACGGCGTGAATGGAATGTTCTTTTACGAAAAGCGTTGTCCTTCGCATCGTCCCGCGTGGGTGCGCACGGCGCACATCTGGAGCGAGGGCAACAATGACTACGTGGATTATTGTCTGGCGAATGACTTGCCCACGCTGGTCTGGGCCGCGAACCTCGCCGACATTGAGTTGCACACGTCGCTGGCGAAGGGCCAGGACAAGGAGCGCCCCACGATGATGGTGTTCGATCTCGATCCGGGGCCACCGGCGACGATTGTGGAATGCGCCACGGTCGCGTTTTGGTTGAAGGACATTCTGGAAGCGTTCGAACTCGAAGTGTTCGCGAAGACATCGGGTTCAAAAGGTTTGCAGCTCTACGTGCCGCTCAACACGCCGATCATTTACGAGCAGACGAAGCCCTTCGCGCAAAGTCTCGCGCAACGGCTGGAACGTGAGCACCCCCGCGAAGTCGTTTCGAAGATGCAGAAGAATTTGCGGACGGGCAAAGTGTTCATCGACTGGAGCCAGAACGATTCACACAAGACGACGGTCTGTGCGTACTCGCTGCGCGCGAAGGATCACCCAACCGTTTCCACGCCGGTCACCTGGGAAGAAGTGGATGGCGCGCGCAAAAGGAAAAAAGCCGACGCGTTGGTCTTTGAATCCAAGGATGTGCTCAAGCGGGTGGAAAAGCACGGCGACTTGTTCGCGCCCGTCTTGAAACTGAAACAGAAACTTCCAAAGTTGCCGGAATAAAAATTCACTCGCCCGACTGATATACACCTGGGGCGCGCACAGCGATCTTCCTCGTGAGTTCAGGCTCCAAACGCGAGACGGCATGCACCGCTGCCAAACGCTCCGCCCGTCGAAAGCGTTCTGCGTCATCCGCGGTGGCGAAAGCCAAGGTGTTAGCTGTCTCGGAAACCCATTCGCCTCCCTGCCGATAAAGCAGGCCGTCGTCACGCTTCAAAAATGTTTTCATAGGCTTTAACGGATTTGACTGAACCATACGCCATTGGGATTTGGCCGCTACCGGGGCGCGAGATGAAAAACCTCCCGGAAAATGCCCCGTGCGCCCAGCGTTGTGGTCGGGATGGCGCGCTGCGCCGTCCGCGCCGCGTAGTAGTGGTACCACCGTGTATGTCCGGTGACTCTGGCCTATCGGAGTTCCGCCCGTTCTGCGCGGGCGACGATGCCGCAGCGCGGCGTCGCCTACCCGGCTTCGGACACGCATTGCCTTCATCATGGCGGGATGGCACGTTGCGTCCGTGGAAAAGCTGGAACAGTTGCGCGCGCTGCTTCGCTCGTACGGCTCTTGTCTCGTGGCCTACTCGGGGGGCGTGGATTCTGTTTTTCTCGCGCGCGTGGCTTGCGATGTCCTCGGAGAAAAGTCGCTCGCAGTCATTGCCGATTCACCAAGCCTGCCGCGACGGGAACTCGCGGAAGCATTGGAAGTGGCTGCGCGATTCGACATCCCCGTGCGCGTGGTAAAGACGGCGGAATTCGACAACGAATCGTATCTCTCGAATCCCAACAACCGCTGTTACTTCTGCAAGCACGAGCTGTTCACCGAACTTGAACCCATTGCCCGGGCCGAGAAGTTCGCCGTCATTGCCTACGGAGAAAACGCCAGCGACGTGGGCGATCACCGCCCCGGTGCGCAGGCGGCGAAAGAATTTCAAGTGCGCGCTCCGTTGAAGGAAGTTGGACTGACGAAGGCGGAGATTCGTGAACTGTCCGCGCAACTCGGGCTGCCTACGGCCGACAAGCCGCAGATGGCTTGTCTCAGCTCGCGCATTCCCTACGGCGAACGCGTCACGCCTGAGAAGCTTCGCATGATTGAAGAAGCGGAAAACGTGTTGCGCGACCTCGGCTTTCACGATGTGCGCGTAAGGCATCACGAGATAGGCGGCCCACGCTCAAGCGCTGCCGACGAGAAGATCGCCATTACTCATCTCGCGCGGATTGAATTGGGCGCGATAGAAATTCCCAGGCTGCTAGGCAGCGAAGCCTTCACTCAAGTCGCGACGCAGTTAAAAACTCTCGGCTATATGCACGTGACGTTGGATCTCGCCGGTTATCGCCGTGGCAGCATGAATGAAGCGCCGGTTCGATGGGGAGCGCCCATCGCAGCGACTGCGCGAAGATAATCATTCTGATTCCGCGCATTCCTTTTTGTTGCGGCGCGACGGACAAAAAGGAAT
>Ga0193753_10000714_pt1 | contig 31272 bp, 34 predicted proteins | sample H1c2metaG_FD_144925 | JGI IMG/M metagenome (GOLD analysis project Ga0193753, IMG submission 144925) | Soil microbial communities from a riparian zone of the East river system, Colorado, United States - H1c2 | ecosystem: Environmental > Terrestrial > Soil > Riparian zone | place: USA: East...
CGAGCGCGCGGCTTTCTTCGAGCGGCGTCCAGCCTTCGCGCAGTGTTACGGCTTCGGAGCGCTCGGCCGGCAGAACCGGCGCATAGCGCCACATGCTGGGTTCGGCGCTTTGTCCGGCGGACGCCAGATCCTGTTTTGTCCAGCGCGCTCGCACGGCTGCGAGATCGTAGCGCACCAACAAGGGCGCGCCACATTCGCACACATTCAAGATTTGATTGGGGGGGAAGAGTTTATGGCAGCGGCTGCATACCAGTTCGGAGGGAGTGCCCATTCTTGATCATGCTACCCCGGCCTCCTCGAGCGCGCTGCGCAGCTCGACCTGCAACTCGGGGCGCAGGCGAAAAAGCTCGTCAATCATTCTAGGCACGTCTTCGTCGACCAGAATTTGCAGCGCGCGTTCCCCGGGAAGTACGCCGACTTTCAGGTTCGCCAGACAGGCCTGAGCAAGCTTCCAACGGATCACGGTGCCGGACGCCCGCTCGAAATCAAATGGTTCTATTGTTTCCATGCTGATTAGACTGGGGCCGCGGCGATACGGATTCGTAGGCTCAGAAAAATCGGTTCTGCGAGTTTAAATGGCTTTTTTTGGCAACCCTTAAAACCGGCCCTACAAACTGTAGGGAATTTGCGATTGGTAGCCCCAAAAGTTTTATGAAACAATGTATGCTAAAGCATATTGAAGTGCTATCAAGGAGCGTACGTGCAGTATCCGTTAAGCCGGGACGAACACGCTGCCATGGCAAGGTACCTGTCAGGTATCAGAAAGCAGTTGCAGGAAGTCTCTGATCTGTTTGCGGCTAGGTATGGAAAGAACAGCAGCATCGCCGAGATTGCTGTGAAGGCGTTGGTTTCATCGACGTTGCTCGAACACGAACTAATGCTTCTCGAACCGGAGTTGGAGGAAGCGCTCGTTGATTTGGGCGAGCAGGAGTTGGCGGCAACGGCGTATTAGGCTTGGGATGACGGTCCGTTTCCTTACTCTTGCGGTTTCTTTTTCGCTACTCCTACCCCCTTTATTTGGCCGGGAATCGGTTTGTTTGACGAATGGCTTCTGTATCGAAGCGGATTCCCATGTGTTGCGCGATCAGACTTTGGTGGTGCAGCGCGGCCAGGGGTCGATGGAATTCCCAGCCGGCCAGGTGGAGCACATCGCTTCACTTCCCCCACTGGCCGACCCTAAACCGCTGAAAGCGGTTGCGGCAGTAAATCCGGAAGATCTTTTAATACACGCGGCCCTGGAGCAAGGTCTTGAGCCGGAGTTGGTGCGCAGTGTGGCGCGGGCGGAATCGGGCTTTCACCAGAACGCGGTATCCGTAAAGGGCGCGATTGGGCTGATGCAACTTATGCCGGCGACGGCTTCCGCGCTGGGCGTGGACGCAAAGCTGGCGGAACAGAATGCGCAAGGCGGCGCGCAATACCTGCGGGAGTTGCTGCTTCGCTATCGTGGCGACGCTACGCTGGCGCTCGCCGCCTACAACGCCGGACCGAGCGCAGTGGAGCGATATAAGGGCGTTCCGCCGTTTCTGGAAACCAGACGCTATATCGTGAGGGTGCTGGCGGAATACGCGCGGCAAAAGGCCGCGGCCCGATAGATCGAATCGCATGCCGGTCGAGACGGCTCTCTTTTTCGAATCCGTAGAGCAGATTTATACGCGCGTGTTTCGCACGCTGAAGCCACGCACGCCGGTGCCCCCGGTGGCGATCCGCTTTCGTGGATTCGCGAATGCCAGCAGCCGTATCCGGCTCGAGAACGGCCACCTGCGCGTGGACATCAGCGATTTGCTCGAGACGGCGCCCGCGCCGATCCACGAGGCGCTGGCCTCTATCCTGATAGCCAAGCTGTTTGCGAAGCCTCCCGACAAGGCGTGCCTGGCCTGCTACCGGCGCTATTTGAACCGCGCCGACATCCGCCGGACACTGCACTCCTCGATACGCGAGCGCGGGCGCAAATCGTATCTTGCGGCCGAGGGCCGGGCTTACGACCTGCGCGTACTTTTTGAAGAACTGAATTTCGAATACTTTCATGGGCTGATGGCGCAGCCGCAGCTTGGCTGGAGCGTGCGGCCGTCGCGGACGACGCTGGGGCATTACGATCCTTCGCACCACGTGATCGTACTGAGCCGGCTGCTCGATAGCGAGGAAGCGCCGATGGTCATCGTGAAATTCGTCTTATTCCACGAAATGTTGCACCTGCGGCATCCGACCGAGCACCGGGGCAGCCGCCGCTGCGTGCATACGCGCGAGTTCAAGCGCGCGGAGCAGGCTTTTGCGCAATACAAGCAGGCAAAAGACGAACTGAGACGGTTTGTGGAACGGGCCGAAAGAAGGGCCTAGAAGGAGGCTTGCGAGGCCGCCAGCCGCGCGGCGGAGATAGCATTGAGCTGGCCGCTCATGTCTTCGAGGCGGGCAATCAGATTGCCTAGGGCGAGCGAATGCCAACTGAAGCGGCACAACAGATAGCTGGCTTCGACGCGCAACACGGAGAGGGAAAACCGTAGCCGCAACAGGATCAATTGGCCCGCCATGTCGGAATGGTCTTGTGTATCCTGGGCTACCAAAAAGCGCGCTACCGCATGGAGGCGATTGAAATCTCCAATCAAGCGGTTCAGATATTGCCGGAAAATGCGCAATCGATCGGCACGCAGCTTGCGATAGAGCGAGAAATCAAAGCCGGGTTGGCGGCTCAGGAAGCGAAAATCCTCGTCCGCGAGCAGGCCTTCCATGGGGTAATAGGCAGCCGTAGTGAAGTTTTCCAGCCACTCGGGGGTGACTTCCGCCAGATTCGAGCGCCGCAGTAGCCGGGACAATACCGGTACCAGGAAAACGCTGGTCAGGCCGAATAAAACCACGGGTGTGAAGATCAACGCAACACTCATGTGGATGCCGTAAACAAATACCGTAAACACTACGGTACAAGAATACTAGGACTAAATACAAGTCCCCAGTCAAAAAGTTTTGATTAGGGCAGGATAACACACCCTGCAGGGCCGTCCATCCTAATTAGTACTAGGACCGATGGGACTACCTTCGAGCGGCCGATCGCAAGAGGGCGGTGTTCATGGACTCGAGTTGGGCCACCAGCCGGCGCTGCTCATCGAGCCGCCAACTGTGGCCCCAGCGGACCTGGACAACCTGACCGTGGGGCGTAATGAACAGAATCCAGTAGGCAAAGCATGCCGCCAGCACGAGTGTCATGGTGGTGCTCAGCAGACGGGTGTTCTCGTGGGAGAGGTAGCTACGGGCTAGGAGCAGGGCGACTCTCGAAGCGAAATAGATGACAAGCCCTACGCTAAACACGGCAAGATTTCGGTGCATTTCGACGGGAAACCATAAAATAAACGCCAAAATACACACCAAAGCGAGTAGGGCGGCCATGGCCACGGCGCGATTCACGACGAAGACCGCGATGAGCGCGCGATCAATCGGATCAGGGAAGTGGGCGCCCCCGGCGGCGGTATATTCCGGAAAGACCGTCAGCAGCGCCAGCAAAAGAGCAACCGCGAAAATGACATTTAAGAGGACGCGCGAAAACCGAAGAATACCCGGAAGCGATTGCAGAAGCTCGCTCAGCAGCGCGTATACCATCCAAAGAGATAACACCCAGGAGACGACTTGAAGCGGCATCCAGAAGAGCCGGTAGTCGAGGTGGAGTTTGCTATAAAACGCGTACAACACCAAACTGACTAGCGAATCAAGCAGTTGGAAGCCCACAAAGGCGACGAACACGCGATAGACGCCGGGCAGCCGGATACGGATAGCCGCCAAACGAATAATCAGAAATAACGCCAGAATGTCGAAGACATACTGCGCGGTGCGGCTCCAATTCATCACTGCACTCAGGCTTTTCTTTGGATGGTATTGCAAAATGGCGCGACAAGCAACCCAATCCAGACAAATGCCCGACAATCCAGAACGCCGAGCGGCCCGCAGGGGCGGGGTCAACGAGGCGAAAGCGCTCGCTGACCAGCCTGCCGCTCAGGAATAGCGATCCAAAAAATCTATTTGTCGTAGGGCGGCATCGGATTGCCGGGCTCGGGCCAAGCCGACTCGTTGGTCGAGACGGTGGTGACGGGAATGGCTTTTTGAGCCGGAGCCACAGGCGAATTCATAGCCGACATGTAGCCGCCATGCCAATTGCAACAAAAGAGAGGCAGAATAGTTTTTTCATTGTAGATTTACCAGCTTTCCTGAGAGGATTTTTTAAGTTACTCTCCGGAAAGTACGATAACCCGTAGCTGGTAATCTGAAGGGGGTAAGGGCGGAGGTTTTCCAGCAACAGAACGCAGGACCTACTTCGTCCTAGAGGTACTGGTAAAGCCTTGTGGGGAGCAAATCAATGTGTATGATTGAATTTGCGGTTACATGCTACGCGGTAGGCCCAATGCAACCGAGACAGACAGCGCAGATGCCCTGTGGATCAGGGATCTTTCTCAAATAGCCACGTCGTACGGACGTCTTGTCTATCTCGCCGGACTTCGGAACCCTGACACGGGGCGCTATGAACATTATGGGTCCACGTCAGGATCTCCCAGCAATTTGGTAGCCAGTCGCACGCTTAAACGCATACACGAAAGTATTTTCAAAGAGTGGGTTAGTTATTCACTGGAACGCAAGAAAGCCGACGTCGAATTATATACCGCGAGTATTGACCAAGTCGACAGAGCTGAATTGATTGACGCATGGTTGCGGCTCACTCCATACAAGAATCTGGTGCCGGCGGCCATTCGAGGACCGGAGCGGCAGCGGCACATTTCGGACTTCGAAGCGATTTTGGGTCTACTCAAGAACGTATATGGCGTCGCTTCGCCTGATCGAGACGCATAGCTAGTCCCACCACCTGTCCAACAATCTCCGCTTCACCAGGAAATTTGTAGACCTCTGGCGCGACGGCGGAGGCGGGGTGCGATTGCACGATCAGCAATCCCTCGTGCACGGTGCACCAACCGCAGCGAAAACCGCCGCGGTGCTCGATGAAGTAGATAGCTTTATCCAATTCGTGAGTGGCGTCTTCATTTTTGATATGCCGCTTGTTCTCGTCGATCTGGACAAACGAACCGGGACGAATCATCGGATGCATGGACCAGTCCTCGGATCCTATGAAGGCATAGCGATGATTACGGAGATCGAGCGAGTTCAACAGCACGACGGGCAATTTTCCCCAGCGGCGCATTTGGCGGCTCACATAAGATGTACGGCGCAGGTCGACTTCGTTTCCCAAATCGAGCGGCAATTCGACGTCGGTGCGGCTGTGCGATTTGAAATCGGCGGGGCGAGTTTGCTGGAGAGGGAGCTTGGCGGCGTCGGCGGCCATTTCACTCAAGGCGACGCCATACCATTGCAGAATAGTGGCGAGGTCGAGGCCATAGATGGCGCAGAGAGAGTACACGCGGTAAATGGAAGGCACGGTGCCTTTGTTTTCGATGTCGGCCAAGCGGCTCAGTCCAATCACGAACTCGGGACTGCCGCGTTGCTCGGCGATGCGTTGGCTCGCCTCCTGGACATCACGGTATTTCAGGCGCAGCCGCTCGCGCCTCTTACGTAAATGCCAGCCTGCATCATACATCGCCCTCGCACCTCAACGGGTGAATCTTGCGTCTGTTCCGGTTTCAGAACAATTTTCGATACTATAGCAGGATTCAACGAAATTTGCCGAAGGCAGACGTCCAAGATCCTGCCACGCACAGCATGAGATCACACTAAGCACAGCATGAGATCACACTAAGCACAGCATGAGATCACACTAATGAGATCAGTGGTGGTTGACCAGGAGCGAATGTGAAAACAAGAGGGCGATACTCGGCCGCGTTTCAAGGCGAAAAGGGCGCATTTAGCCACTCGGCGGCGCTGAAGCTACTCGGCGAAGCGGTCGAGCCAGTGGCCTGTGCGTCGTTCAAGAACGTCTTTGAGGCCCTGCGTGACGACCGAGTGACGCATGCGGTAATCCCGATAGAGAACACGCTGCACGGCAGCGTGCTCGAGAATTACGATCACCTGATGGAATTCGGATTTCCGATACGCGGCGAAACCAGGGTAAGAATCTCCCATCACTTGATAGCGATGGCGGAGACGCATTACAAACAAATACGGCAGGCTTTTTCGCATCCGGTGGCGCTGAACCAATGCCGGCGCTTCTTCGAACGAAATCCGCGCATAGAGCCCACGCCTTTCTACGACACCGCGGGAAGCGTTAAAATGCTGGCCGAACAGCATCCTGCCGGGGCCGCGGCAGTGGCGTCGGAGGAGGCGGCGGCCATCTATGGCGGAAAAATTCTGAAGCGCAATTTAGAAGATAATCGCCAAAATTACACGCGATTTTTTCTGCTGACGAAACAAAAAAAATCACTTGGCAACGCGACCGGAGCTTGGAAAACGTCAGTGGCCTTTCGCGCCTCCAACCAGCCTGGGGCGCTGTTCAAGGTGATGGCCTGTTTTGCTCTGCGAGACCTCAATCTCACCAAGATAGAGTCCCGGCCGCTGCCAGGCAAGCCGTGGGAATACTTGTTCTACGTGGACTTCATCGGATCTAGCGAGGACGAATTGGTTCAACGGGCTCTCCAAAATCTGGCAGAAACCACTCAATTTTTCCGCGTCTTGGGAAGTTATCGTCCGACTCCGTAACCGGGCGACCAGTCACGCGCGCGATCAAACTACTAAATGTCGTAATACAAAGCAAATTCATACGGATGCGGTCGTAGCCGGACTGCCTCCGCTTCGGCTCTTCGCTTGTACGAGACAAACGTTTCGATCAGTTCCTCTGAGAATACATCGCCTTTGGTTAAAAAGATATGGTCTTCTTCTAAACAAGTCAGGGCTTCGTCGAGAGAGGCCGGCATGGATGGTACTTTTTTCATCTCCTCCGGCGAGAGATCGTAAATATCTTTGTCGAGCGGCTCGCCCGGATCGAGTTTGTTGACGATGCCATCCAAGCCGGCCATCATCATGGCGGCGAAAGCCAGGTAGGGATTAGCAGCCGGATCAGGCGGGCGGAATTCGACCCGCTTCGCTTTCGGGCTGTTCGAATACATAGGAATGCGGACCGCCGCGGAACGATTGCGGCGCGAGTAGGCAAGATTCACGGGCGCTTCGTAGCCGGGTACCAGGCGCTTGTAGCTATTGGTAGTGGGCGCGATGATGGCCGACAGCGCGCGCGCATGACGCAGCAGGCCGCCTATGTACCACAGCGCCAACTGGCTCAACCCGGCATAGTTATCGCCGGCGAACAACGGCTTGCCGCCGCGCCACAGGCTTTGGTGCGTATGCATGCCGCTGCCGTTGTCTCCAAACAAGGGCTTCGGCATGAAGGTCACGGTCTTGCCGTACTGATTGGCGACGTTGCGCACAATGTATTTGTACACCGTCATATTGTCGGCCGATTTCACCAGCGTGTCGAACTTCTGATCGATTTCACACTGGCCGCCGCTGGCCACTTCGTGATGGTGGCACTCGATGGTTAAGCCGCATTCGATCATGGTCGCCACCATTTCGCTGCGTAAGTCTTGGTAGTGGTCGGTGGGCGGGACAGGGAAATACCCTTCCTTGTAACGTGGCCGATACCCTAAATTATTTTCTTTTCTTCCGGAATTCCAGCGGCCTTCTTCGGCGTCGATAAAGTAAAACCCGCTGTGCGCGTTCTGGTCGAAGCGAATGTTGTCGAAGATGAAAAATTCGGCTTCGGCGCCAAAGAAGGCAGTGTCGGCGACGCCGGAGTTCTTCAGATGCAGCTCGGTTTTTTTAGCGATCCAGCGCGGGTCGCGTTCGTAGTGTTGACGCGTGATGGGATCGACGATATCGCCGATCATGACAAGCGTGCGGGTTTCGGCGAAGGGGTCCATGAAAGCGGTTGCGGGATCGGGGATGATCAGCATGTCGCTTTCGTTAATCGCTGCCCAGCCGCGAATGCTCGAGCCATCGATACCGAAGCCATCCTCGAAGGACTGCTCTTCGAGCATGGAGATCGGATAGGAGATGTGTTGACTCAAGCCCGGCAGATCGGTAAAGCGCAGATCGACCTGGCGGGCATCGTTTTTCTTGGCAAATTCAAAAACTTCTTGCGAGGTCATATTTATTTTCTCCGGCGCGAAGCCGTTAGGATATCGCATTTACTTTCGAACGAAGTGGGACTATCAAGATAACGATGCCGGCGCAAATTAAAGGCGGACAAATGGCGTTGCCCCTTACCGGGGAGCGGCGGATTTTCGAAGTGAGCGAACTGAACGGCGCGGTCGAGCGGCTATTTGAGACAGAGTTCCGGAGTATTTGGGTGGCGGGCGAGATCTCCGGCTGCCGTCCCGCCGCGAGCGGGCATTTCTATTTTTCTTTGAAAGATGCACGCAGCCAGATCAAGTGCGTGTTGTTCAAGGGCAACGCACGTTTCGTGAGATTCCAGCCACGAGACGGGCTCGCGGTGCTGGCGCGTGGCAATCTCGAGGTGTACGAAGCGCGCGGCGAATATCAACTCATCGTGGAAGTGCTCGAGCCGCGAGGCGCCGGCGCCTTGCAGCTTGCTTTCGAGCAACTGAAAAAAAAACTCGCGGCGGAGGGATTGTTCGAAGCGGCGCGCAAGCGTCCGCTGCCCAAGCTGGCGCGCCGGATCGGCATCGTGACTTCGCCGGGGGGCGCGGTGATCCGCGATATTCTGCATGTGCTCGAGCGCCGCTTCGCGGGCTTGCACATTCGTCTGTTTCCGGCGCAAGTGCAGGGCGAAGGCGCGGCGGAGCAGGTCTGCGCCGGGCTGAAATATTTCAGCGATAGCAAGTGGCCCGATGTAGTGCTACTCGCGCGCGGCGGCGGGTCGCTCGAAGATTTGTGGACCTTCAACGAAGAAGCGGTAGCGCGAGCGATTGCCGCATCGTCGATTCCCGTAATTTCAGCAATAGGTCATGAAACGGATTTCACGATTGCCGATTTCGTCGCCGACGTGCGCGCGCCCACACCATCGGCGGCCGCGGAAATCGTGGTTGCGACGAAAGAAAGCCTGCTCGAAAGCGTGGCCGCGTACCGTGCGAAAGCGGTGCAAGCGCTGCGTTATCGGCTGCTGATTGCAGGGCGCGATTTATATGAGCGCGGGACCAATCGCGCGGCGGCATTGATGCACCGCTCAATCACCCTGCGGATGCAGCGCGTGGATGACATCGATTTCCGGCTGCGGCAGGCACAGCGCGCGGCGATGGAACGGAATGTGCGGCGATTGGCGGCTGTGGTACGGCGTCTCGAAGCGAACGATTTGCGGCTGCGATTGGCGCGCACCCGGCATCGCCATGAACTTCTTGACGAAAGAACGCGGAAGGCGATCGAAGCGCGTCTGTGGCAGGCGCGGCGGCGGCACGAGTCGCTCGATCTGCATCTGCGGCAGCTCAGTCCGCTGGGAGTGCTGGCGCGCGGTTATGCAATTGTCGAAGATACGCGCGGGCGGATTTTGCGGGCATCGAGCGAAACGGCAATCGAAGAGCGGTTGAGGATCCGGCTGCATCGCGGCGAGCTGGACGCGGCGGTGCTAGAGCTGCGCGAGAGCGAGGGAAGTCATGAGCGCTAATACCGCCCCACGCCACAACGTAACCGCCGTGATCCCGCTCCTGATGGTCACGAGCATGGAGCGCTCGCTCGCGTTCTACGTCGACGGGCTCGGCTTCACGATACAGAACCGCTGGATCCCGGATGGCCACCTGCGCTGGTGTTGGATGTCTCTCGACGGCGCCGCTCTCATGCTGCAGGAAGCCACCGAGTCTACCCGCCAGAAGATGGCCGCCGACGGCATCCTCGGCAACGGTGCGGCGCTTTACTTCCAGTGCAACGACGCTCTCGCCATCTACCGTGAGGCCGCCGCGAGAGAGACCCATGCCTTGCGCGAGCCACAAGTCGGCAACTTCGCATGGGAAGTCTTCTTCGCCGACCCCGACGGCTATAAGATCAACTTCTCCAGCCCCACCGACGTGCCCGAAGAAACGCTCCTGTCTGAAATCGAACGGGAGTGAACAAGACTTACTCAAAGCGCAAAGCGGCAATCGGGTCTATCGTAGAAGCGCGGCGCGCGGGAAAAAGGCCAGCCAGCAAAGACGTCAAGACCAACAACAGCGCCGCCGCGAGAAGCAGGAGTGGATCGCGCGAGCCGGTATCGGTCCATTTGATCAGCAATGAATTGAGGCCTGCGGACAGAAGGATCCCCGCCAGCATCCCACCGCCAACCGCGGCCGATGTCGATAGAAGAACAGTCCACAGTACATGGCTCCGCTGTGCGCCCAGCGCCATGCGAATGCCGAATTCATTGGTTCTGCGGGCAACACTGTACGATACGACGCTATACAGTCCGGCGGTGGCCAGAAGCAACGCGAATACAGCGAAGGCGCCGAAAAGAACGGTCATGAGACGCTCGCTCTGCCATTCGGTTTGCCTCGTGGTCAGTTCTTCCAAAGTAGGAACGTACTGATCTACTTCCTGATCGGCGTCGACCGCCTGCACCTGAGCGCGTACCGCATGCAACACCGCTAGCGGCGGCACATGCGTGCGCACGAGCAGGTCCATCTCCAGGCCCATCCAGATCGTGTATGGCAGGTAGACCGCCGGCTTTACGGGACTGCGCAGGCCGTCGTTGCGGACGTCTCCGACTATGCCGGCAATCTGAAACCACTGGTCGCTGCCCGGCGCGGCAAGACGCATAGGCGGCGATTCTTTGAGCTCCGGCATACGGATGGCATGACCCACCGCATCGCCGCCGGGCCAGTAGCGCCGCGCCATGGTTTCATTGATCGCGGCCAGGTGTGCGCCGCGCATCGTCTCGGCATGGTTCCACACACGCCCTTGCTTCAGTGGGACGTGAAGCGTTGAAAAATATTCGGGACCAACCAGATTGAGGCGCGCCTCGTTATAGCGTTGCGCGGACGCGCCCATGATTTCAAACCTCTGGTTGGCGCCGTTGAAGGGCGGAGTAGCGTCGAAGGAATTCGCGACGGAAATCACTTCAGGCAGATCCGCTACGCGGCTGCGCAGCCGGTCGAAATAGAGCGCGCGCGCTTCCCAGCCTGGATGGCTGCCGATGTGGACCGGAATACCAACGTCCATGGTGTTCTGCGGATCGTAGCCGAGCGTTGCGTGCATGAGGCGCAAAAAGGCCTGCGCGGCCCCGCCTGCCACCGTCAGCAATACGAGTGTGAACGCAATTTGGCCGGCGATCAGAACCGCCGGCATCCGCTGCCGGCGCACGCCGCGGACGCCTGTCTCCGAAGTGCTGAGCCGCAGCGCGGGCAGCAATCCGAAAAGGATCGGCGTCAGGAAGGCGAGTGCGGCGGAAAAGGCGACGACTGGAACGTTGATGGCGATCGACGCTTCCCGTGGATAGGACGATTGCGGGAGCCACTTCACGATGAGCGGGACCGTGCCATACGCCAACAGCACGCCGAGGAGGGCTCCGCTCAGCGAGAGCGCGAGCGATTCGGTCAAGAGCTGTCGAACGATGCGCGCCCGGCTCGCTCCGATGGCCGCGCGTATGCCCAATTCGTGCCGGCGCGATGCGCCTCGGGCCAATAGCAGAATCGAAGTGTTGGCGCAGCCGATCGCGAGCAACAGCGCGACCGCCCCAAACAATACGTAAAGCGTGTGCCGGAGGCTTTGGCCGTAGCGCTCGGTCAACGGCTGGATGCGTATGCGAAAAGCCGGCGGAAAGCGCGTGGGGGTTTCTTTTGCGAACTGTTCGAACAGGGCTTGGAATTCCGCGCTAGCCGCTTGCATGCGCACGCCCGGCTTGAGCGTAACCGAAAAGCCAAGCACGCTGTGCGGGTCGTAGCCGATCTCGAGCGGGAGATACACGTCGGCGCCAGTCCAGCTAAACTGCGGGGGCAAGACGCCCACAATGGTGTAGTTCTTGCGCAGCAACTGCAGGGTCTTGCCCAGGACGTCATGGCTCGAGTTAAAGTGACGATGCCAGAATGAATAGCTCAATACGGCGACCGGCTGCGCGGGGTCCAGCCCGCGCCCAAACAAGGGCGGGACGCCAAAGTACGCCGAGGCATTCGAGCTAAGAAACGTGGCCCGGATGTCTTCGGGAAGATCGTCGCCGGTCATGGGTAAATCCCAGCTCTGCCAGGCGGCCACGCTTTCGACCTGCCCCGCCCGCCGGAGCTGCTCCAACTGCGAGCCGGTCAACAACACGCTATCGCGGTTGCCGCCCTTGTCTTCGATGAGTATGTCGATCATGCAATCCACCGACCGGTAAGGGTACGGATGTATCACCAGACCGTAGATGACGCTGAAGACAGAGGTAGTCGCGGCGATGCCGAGCGCGAGCGAAAGCACGGCCGTGAGTGCGAAGCTGGGATTCTTGCGGAGCTGGCGCAGGGCGTGACGAAGATCTTTTAGCAGCTTAGAAAATTATACTGGGATTTGAGCCATTCTGAAAAGCGTGCAATCTGTTTGCTGAGCGGCGGCCTCGATTCGTCGACTTGTCTCGCGATGGCGCGCGCGGACGGGTTTGCGTGCCACTGCCTCTCGTTCGACTATGGCCAGCGTCACGCGCAAGAGCTGCGAGCGGCGGCGAATGTCGCGCGCCAACTTGGAGCCAAAGAGCATCGTACGGTGACAATCGATCTGCGGGCATTCGGCGGATCGGCACTCACCGGCGATATCGATGTGCCCAAAGATCGCGATGAACGGGCGATGGCGGCGGGCATTCCGATTACCTATGTGCCGGCGCGCAACACGATTTTTCTCGCGTTCGCGCTGGCGTATGCGGAGGTCACAGGCGCGGCGGATATTTTCCTCGGCGTCAACGCCATCGATTATTCCGGCTATCCGGATTGCCGGCCCGAATTCATTGCCGCCTTCGAGCAGATGGCGAATCTGGCGACCAAGGCCGGGGTCGAAGGCGTTTCGCGGTTCAAGATTCACACGCCGCTCATCCGGATGACCAAGGCCGACATCGTGCGCAAGGCGGTGGAGCTGGGCGTCGATTTGAGTTTGACGCATAGCTGCTACGACCCGGATTCTGCCGGCCGCGCATGCGGAAGATGCGACTCGTGCGTGCTGCGCCGCAAAGGCTTCGAGGAGGCGGGCATCGCCGATCCGCTGCGATGAAGATCGCCGAGATTTTTTATTCGCTGCAAGGCGAAGGGATCCTGACCGGCGTGCCTTCGGTCTTCGTTCGCACGTCGGGCTGTAACTTGCGCTGCACCTGGTGCGACACGCCGTATACTTCGTGGCATCCGGAGGGGGACGAGCGGTCGAACGATCAGATCGTTGCGGCGGTGGTTGGCTACGGCGCCAAGCATGTGGTGGTGACAGGCGGCGAACCCATGATCGCGCCCGAGATCGTAGCGCTGACCGAACGTTTGCGTGATGCAGGGCTCCACATCACGATCGAAACCGCCGGCACCGTCTTCGCGCCGGTAGCCTGCGACTTGATGAGCATCAGTCCGAAGCTTCGAAACTCGACGCCGCACGAGCGCGACGGCGGACGCTGGGCAGCGCAACACGATCGTTTGCGCTGGCAGCCGGAGGTTCTGCGGCGGCTTGTGGGCGACTACGAGTATCAACTGAAATTCGTGATCGCGGAACCGGGAGACTTGGAGGAGTTGGAACAAATCCGGCGCGAGCTTGGAGTGGCGCCGGCGCGCGTGGTGCTGATGCCCGAGGGCACGCGCCGAGAAATCGTCCACGAGCGTGGGGTGTGGCTGGCGGAACTTTGCAAGCAAGGCGGTTACCGGTACAGCCCGCGGCTGCACATCGACCTGTGGGGTGACCGGCGCGGGGTTTGAATCCGTTGGTCTAATACACTGGAGATTGAGCCCTCCTTTCTATCGAATTGGCGCCGTGAGCTATTTCAACACGCTTCCCTTGGTCTGGGGCATGTTGCATGGACCGGAACGCGCGCGCGTCGATCTTTCGTTTTCAATTCCTTCGAAATGCGCGGAGGAGGTCGAGCGCGGCGATATTGAGATCGGCTTGGTGCCGGTAGCGGAGATTGCCCGGCAAGGACTCGAGATCGTACCGGGCGTTGGAATTTCCTGCCGCGGTGCGGTGCGGAGCATTTTACTTGTATCGCGCGTGCCTTGGCGGCGCGTGCGGACCCTCGCGGCCGACTCCGGCTCGCGCACCTCGGTCGAATTGGCGCAAGTCATTTTGCGGGAGCGTTTCGGCGTTGAGGTAAAGACGATTCCCTTGGAGCCGGATTTGGACCGGATGCTCGCGGCGTGCGACGCGGCGCTGCTGATAGGTGATGCCGCTCTTCACATCTCGCCGCAGGAGTTGCCCTACGAGTGGCTGGACCTCGGCGAGGAATGGTTCACGCTGACGGGACTGCCGATGGTGTTCGCCGCCTGGGCCGGGAAACCGGGCTTGCCGTCGAACGCCTTGGAAGAGATTACGCGCGCGTCGTATCAATTCGGTAAGGCGAGAATAGAGGAAATAGTGGATAGCGAACACGCAGCCAGGCAGATCTCTAAGGAATTGGCGGATCGCTATTTGCGCCAGTATATCCGCTTCGAACTTGGAGCGGAAGAAGCAAAGGGCCTCGAAGCGTTCCTCGAACTTGCCGCCGGGAAAGGTTTAACTTGTGATCACGCGTAGCCAGGCTATCGATCTGTTTCGCAGCGACGACTTGCTCGCCATTGGCGCGGAAGCCGACAAAGTGCGCCGCCGGCTGCACCCGGATGGAGTCGTCAGCTACATCATCGACCGCAATATCAACTACACGAATTTTTGCACCGAGTACTGCAGCTTCTGCGCGTTCTACAGGCCGATGGGTCATGCAGAAGGCTACATACTGCCGGTCGACACCATACTCGACAAAATTCAGGAGACGCTGAGTTTGGGCGGCACCGGCATTCTCATGCAAGGCGGCCTGCACCCGGACTTGAAAATCGAATGGTATGAAGACCTGCTGCGCGCCATCAAAGCGCGCTTCGACATCTGGTGCCACTGCTTCTCCGCTCCGGAGCTGGTGAACATCGCGGACGTGAGTGGTATTTCACTGCGCGATACGATTGCGCGGCTGCGTGATGCGGGTCTCGATTCGATTCCAGGCGGCGGCGCGGAAATCCTGGATGAAGACGTTCGCCATCGTATCAGCCGCTTGAAGTGCACGGTGCAGGATTGGATCGACGTGCATCGTACGGCCCATGCGCTAGGGATGCGCACTACGGCCACCATGATGTTCGGCACCGGGGAAACGATCGAGCAGCGCATGAATCATTTCGATGTCGTGCGTCAAATTCAGGAAGACACCGGTGGATTCACGGCCTTCATCCCCTGGTTCTTCCAGCGCGAGTATACTTCGCTCGGGCGCTTCGTGAAACAGGAAGCGACTTCGGTCGAATATCTGAAAATGCTGGCGCTCTCGAGAATCTATCTGGACAATATTCTGAATGTCCAGGCTTCGTGGGTGACACCGGGCCTCAAAGTCTGCCAGCTTGGGCTCCGCTTCGGCGGCAATGACGTGGGCAGCATCATGATCGAGGAGAATGTCGTCTCCGCTGCCGGCACGCATCATCGCGCCTCGGAAGAGCAGTTGCGGCGTTTGATTCGGGACGCCGGATTTATCCCGAAACAGCGGGATACTTTGTACCGGACGTATTTTTTGAACTAGCTAGTGGCTGCTTTGGCCGGACGGTTGGCCTTCATTTTCTTCGTATCGATCGACTTGTTGAACCAGTCCTCGGCCTGTGCCACATCGGCTTTGGCGTCGTCGGGCGAATCGGCGAGTGCGGCTTTCGTTCGCAGGAGCAGGTTGATATAGGACATGGCGTCCTCGTTCTCTTTGTCGATCGCGAGGCACTTCTTCAGATTGTCGATGCCGTCGTCTACCTGCTTGCCGTACTTGTCCTTGAGCCCGTCCTTGACCTTCGCGTCTTTGATCGGACCGGGGTCGTTGTTGTTCATCTTCGCGTCCATGCGGGCGTCGCGAATCGGCGGGAATGCCTGGGCCCAATTGATCACGCCAAGATAGTAGTAGGGCTCCGCGTCTTTCGGATCGACCTCGATCCGGCGCTGGTTCCACTTCCGGGCATCCTCGAGCGCGGCAGTCTTTTGCTCCGGCGTTCCGCTGCTTGCCGAGTTGTAGGCCATCGAGGCCATCGAAGCGAGCGCCAGAGAGTTCGACGGATCTTTCTTCAGGACTTCGTCGAACTCCTGCTTGGCCATGTCGTAGTTCTTCTTGTTGTCGGGCGCGTCGGCGCCGGGCACCCACTGAATCATGTACGACGTCGCCAGATACAGTTGCGCGTTCTGATTGGTGGGATCGAGCGTTACCGCTTCGTTAAAGTGCCGCACGGCCTCCGCATAATGGTTGTTCTTATACGCCTGAACACCCTGATTCATCTGGTCGCGGGATTTCAGTTTCGCGCAACCACTTACGCCGAGAAGACTCGCGCAGAGGGCGAGCATCAACCATTTTGACCTTTGCATCTTCATTGACCGGCTTCTACCTTCGGCGTCATGATGCCGACTTTATCTAATCCCGCACCCTTCGCGTCGTCGATGGCTTGCGCGACGTACCGGTAGTCCACATCCGGATCGCCTTTTACAAAGACGACCTTGGTCGCGCGGGTCTTGAAGATGTCCTCGAGCCTGGCCGTCAGATCAGCCTCTTTCACCGGCTGGTTGTTGATCTGGAGGCTTTGATCCTTCATGATCTCGATGACCACGTTGGGATCCTGGTTCGGCGGCGGCGGCGGCTGGTTAGGAGGTGGTGGCTGAGGCACCAGCGTATTCAATCCGTGAGGCGTGAGAGGCGTGATGACCATGAAGATGATCAACAACACCAGCAACACGTCGATAAGGGGCGTAACGTTGATATCCGCCCGGGCTCCACCGGAACCGCCAACTGCCATTGCCATAGCGATTTCTCCCTTTCAAATGAGTCTTTTTAGAGACCCGAATTCTTTCTATTTCTGTCCTGAATGGCTTCGGTAATCAGGCCTAACTGGTCCACGCCCGCTGTACGGAGGTTGTCGATCACGTCCGTCACACTGGCAAATCGCGCGCGGGCGTCGGCCGTGATATAGACCGTTTTATCCGAGCGGTTGGTTTGCAAATCTTTTACCTTGGCGGGAAGATCGCCCGGCTCGACGCGAATGTTTCCAGGAGCGAGAAAGTCCCGGCCATCGCGCGTAATCGAGATGATGATGGCGTCTTCCTTGTCGGCTTCGACGAGTTTGACGTCGTTGTGCGTTTTGACCTTATTCACGGGCGTGCCTTTGGACAACATAGGCGTGATAACCATGAAGATGATCAACAGCACGAGCATGACGTCGACCATCGGCGTGACGTTAATGTCGGATACGATTGCCGGCGCTTTCTGTTTTTTCATGTGACTCTCCTGATTGGCGGGAGCTTCAGGATGAGCTCCCGCCCTTCATTCAACTTAAGGTTTCAAACAGCTCGACTGCTGCTACTTGGCGGCCGCGCGCTGCTGCGTCCGCTTGAGGAAATAGTCGATCAACTCGGAGCTCGAGTTGCCCATTTCCACATCGAACGCTTCAATGCGGTTGCTGAAGTAGTTGAACATCCAGACGGCCGGAATGGCAACGAACAAACCGACGGCGGTGGTGATCAGGGCTTCCGAAATACCGCCGGCGACCGCGCCCAGACCAGTCGACTTCGAAGTGGAAATCGATTTGAACGCGTTCATGATACCGACGACGGTGCCGAACAATCCGACGAACGGCGCCGTGGAACCGATGGTGGCGAGGCTGCTAACGCCGCGCTTCAATTCGGCATGGACAATGGCTTCGGCGCGTTCCAGAGCGCGGCGCGACGCTTCGATATCCTCACCGGGAATTTCCGCGCTCATCTGATGCGCTTTGAATTCCTGCAGACCGGCCACAACTACTTTGGCCAGATGGCTTTTGTTGAAGCGGTCGGCGATCTTGATGGCTTCATCGAGCTTGCCTTCGCGCAAAGCGCCCGCGACCGCCGGAGCGAAAGCGCGCGATTGCTTGCGGGCCGCGCTGTAGGCGATCAAACGGTCGATCATCACGCCGATCGACCATGCCGACATAATAAACAGACAGAGCACCACCAACTTGGCAAGAACGCCCATGTTGCTCCAGACGGAACGCACATCGAAGTTGATGGTTTCGGCCTCCTGGAATAGCCAGAATGCCCAGACCTGAAATTGTAGAACCATGCTTGTCTCCTAAGTTGAATCGAATATTGAAATCAGCGAAAACTCAAACTGCCACTCTACTTATTGACTCAGCGTGAAGTTCACGATGATATCAGTAATTACTTCCACCGGCGTCCCGTTCAGCGAAGTCGGCCGGTATTTCCACTGCAGCACCGCTTCCTTGGCGGCGTTCACGAGCAGCGGATGTCCACGTACTAATTGCAGATTCTCGATATTGCCGTCTTTGCTAATCACGGCGGTAAACTCGACGACGCCCTGCACTCTGGCCGAACGCGCCAAGGGCGGATAGGTGGGCTGAACGCGCTTGATCAGGTTGGCTTCCATAACCTGGCCGCCGATACGCTGCGGGCCCTTGGGCTTTGCAGGAGGGGGCGGAGGCGGGGGCGTTCCACCGATCATGCCGCCTAATACGCCGCCGACCGCGCCGCCGGCATCGCCCGTGCCGCCATAGACTCCACCGGTATCCGGCGGAGGCGCGGCTTCGGTAATATTGTCGATCGTTTTTGGAATGACTCGCGGCGCCATCAGGCGGTTCGATACGAACTGCCGCACCACCGGCTTGGGCTGCACGACTTTAGGAGTCGGCGGCGGCGGCGGGGGAGGAGGAGGCGGCGGCGGCGGAGCTACCAGCATACTTCTCAACTGCGCGCTGGGAAGAGTCTGCGTATAAATCAGCGGGATTAGAATCGCCACGCCGATGAGCCCGATCTCAAACAGCATCGAAAGAAAAATCGTGTACGGCTTCTTGGTTTTGGTCGTCCCGTCGACGAACGTTTGCTCAAACATTTCCGTGCCTCGCTTTCACGGGCCACAACGGACCCGCACGCTTTTTACTTGACGGTCTTGGCCGTCTTCACTCCCTTACCTGTACCGGCAGGCCGAACCTCAACTGCTGTCGCTCTCGTTGGCCCCGCCTTGCCGGCAGCCATGTTGTGCCAGAACACCAGAATCGGACTCGCGATAAAAATCGACGAATAGGTTCCGATAATAATACCAATCACCAGCGCTAAAGAAAAGCCGTTCAGTACTTGTCCACCGAACAGGAACAGCGACACCGCGGTCAGAAAAGTAAGACCGGACGTCAGTACGGTCCGGCTCAGCGTCTGATTGATGCTGAGATTGACGATACTAGAGAACGATCCGCGGACATGCAGCTTGAGATTTTCGCGGATGCGATCGAAAGTAACGATGGTGTCGTTCATCGAATAACCGACCAGGGTCAACAGCGCCGCAATGACCGTAAGATCGATCTGCTTGCCCAGCAGCGAGAACAGCCCGATCGTGATGATGGTGTCGTGAAACACGGCAATCACCGCCGCCACTCCGTACTTCCACTCGAACCGGAATCCAATATACACGAGCATCGCGGCGAGGGCGATCAACACCACGTTGACAGCTTGCTGCCGCAAGTCGGCGCCGATGCGCGGGCCGACGGTCTCGACGCTGCGAATCGCGAAGTTACCCGGAAAGCACTCCTGCTTGACAACTTTTAGCAATGGCGCGGTGACGCCGGAGACACCCGAGAGATCGTCCAAATTAGAAATCAAACCGGAGCGCGGCGGAGTGTCGCGGAATTTGGCTATGGCTTTAGTGACGCCCTGCAGTTGATCTTCGGAAAGCAATACACCGCCCCGAGTGAGGGGCTCGCGCAGGCGGTCGGCCAACCCGGACTGGCTGGCGAGATTGATGTCGAACTTACCGGCTTCTTGCGTATTGAACGCGGTGTTCAAGGTGGAGAGCATGTCGCCGCGCACCACTTGTAGTGCGTTATCGTCCCGCGCGCCGGTTGAGATCAACACTTCCTGAGAATTCCCGATTTCCTGCACTTCGATCTCACCCGCGATCTTGTGACGCAGCGCGGCGCGAATAGCTTCGGCCGGCGGCCGCTTGATGAAATTGACATCCATCAACGCTCCACCGTTGAAATCGATTCCGTATTTCGGGCCGCCTTTTATCCACAAACTAATCAACCCGGCCACCGTCAAAAGCAAAGACAGCAGGATGAACGGCCACTTCCTGCCGAGAAAGTCAAAATTCGTCTGCTTGAAAATTTCCATCTAGCTAGAGGGGCCGGCATCTACAGAGAATAGACACCGGTTATCCACAAATGTTCCCATTTCCGCTCACTGCTTAAATGCTGAGCGCCGTAACTGGTTTTGGCCGGGACAATTCCCAGTCGAAAATAAATCTCGAAACAAAAACTGCCGTAAATACATTGGCTACCAAGCCAATTACGAGCGTTACCGCAAACCCCTTGACTGGCCCCGACCCGAATAGAAAGAGAATGGCGCACGAAACCACTGTGGTCACGTGGGTATCAATAATGGTCAGCAGAGCTTTGCTGAAACCGCTGTCGACGGCGGGTATCACGGCTTTGCCCGCGCGCAGCTCCTCGCGAATACGCTCGAAGATCAGGACGTTGCTATCGACAGCCATACCGATGGTGAGAATAATACCGGCTATTCCGGGCAGGGTCAGAACGGCGCCGAAATAACTCAGGCACGCGATCAGGATGAGCGCGTTCAGAATCAGCGCCAGCGTGGCGTTGATCCCGCTGCGCTTGTAATAGACCAGCATGGCAACAATTACGGCCAAAACGCCCGCGATGCCGGCGATGAAGCCCTGGTGAATGGAATCGGCGCCAAGCGAAGGCCCTACGGTGTTTTCCTGTTCGTAGCGCACGCTCGCGGGCAGCGATCCGGCTTTCAGATTTAACGCCAGGTCCATCGCATCTTGCTGGCTCGGCGCGCCCGTGATGCGCCCTTGATCGTTAATTTGATTCTGAATCGTAGGAGCGCTCAGGACCTTGTTGTCCAGCACGATCGCCAAGCGCTGGCCGATATGCGAACCGCTGTAGGAGGCAAATCGCTTCGCAGCATCCTGGCTCAAAACAAAGCCGGTGTCCCAGGTATTGGGCAGGTCGCCGTTCTCCGGCTTGGCGTCGCGGATGTCAGGCCCACGCACAACCGGCGTTCGCGTGGCTATGTACACTCCCCCGCCCCGGCTGTTCTGCGGATCGGCGGCCGTGGCCGCGCCGATCAATTTCGTTCCGAGCGGTAAGACGCCGCCATTCTGCGAGAGCGCTTCTTCGCGGCTCGCGAAGGGGCCGCCCTTCACGTCATATAGTTCCAGTACCGCGGCGGTTTGAATGATCTGCTTCACGTGACCTGGGTCGTCCACACCAGGCATTTGGACCAACAACTCAGAATCTTTGTCCTCGCGGCGCTGCTGCACCGTGGCCTCGGTCAAGCCCAGGGCATTGATCTTTTTGTCGATCGTGTTCTTCGTTTGCGCCAGCGTTTGCTGCCACAACGCGAGCGCCTCGGTCGGCTTCATGGTCAGCCGGTAGTCGGTTGGGCTTTGCGGCTTGGACAGCCACTGCGAAAACTGTTCGCTGAGAATGCCGCGGAAAGTGCCGGCCTGGCCGGCGGGCACTCCCTTCACAACTATCGCGACGTTGTTGGCGGTTTCGAGCGTCTTCGCCTCTTCCACTTCCACGTCGGCAACCGGGATTTGGGCCTTATGCGCGGCGTCCTTCAAACGTTCAGCGACGGTCCCGGCGTTGGCATTGAACGCGTCCTGCTGCTGCACCTGGATCACCAGATAGGTGCCGCCGCGCAGGTCGAGCCCCAGGTGAATATTGTTCTGCCAATTCGCGATCAGCTCGGCTTTGCTGCGCGGCAAGCCGATTATTCCGTACAAGCAGACCAGGACGACGCCCAGGATCAGAAAAAATTTAATACGTAAAGGTTTCATCTTGAACTACTGTGTCCCGCCGCTACTTCTTGGCTTGCTCCTCCGGCACCACACTGGTGACGGCGCTTCGTGAGACCTGCAGTTTGAGGTTATCCGGCTTTATTCGCAGTATTAGCGTATCATCGTTAACCGCCACAATGGTGCCGATAATCCCGCCGCTGGTCACCACCGTTTGGCCGTTCTGAAGCGCTTTGATCATTTCCTTGGTATTCTTCTGCTGCTTGCGCATGGGCATGAAGACCAGGAAGTAGAAGATCGCGATCATCAGCACGATCGGCAAAAATTGCCCCAGCGAAGAGAAACCAGACGAAGGCGCCGCTGCAGTTTGCAAAAGGAGAAATAAGAATGGCATCAAGATCCTGTTCTAGCTTACTCGGAAGCCGCCTGGCGGGCTTCAAACGACCGCAGCCAGGCGGAAAAATTTCCAAGTAGAATAGCCTGCCTGATGTGGTGCATGATGTCAAGAAAGTAGTGCAGATTGTGTAGTGTGGCCAACGTGGAAAATAAAATCTCGCCTGCCTGGAACAAATGGCGTAAGTAGGCGCGTGTGAATGTCCGGCAAGTGTAACACGGGCAGGCCGGATCGAGCGGGCTCTCATCCTCTATATAGCGGGCCTGCTTGATCGCTACTTTTCCTTGCGAAGTAAACAGGCTGCCGTTGCGGGCGTTGCGGCTGGGAAGCACGCAGTCCATCATGTCGACGCCGTGCTTCACGTACTGGGGCAATTCCTCGGGCATGCCGACGCCCATGACGTAGCGCGGCCGGTCTTTGGGGAGCAGCGGCGCGGTGTGCGCGGCCATCTCCTGGCTGAGATCGCGTGGCTCGCCCACCGACAATCCACCGATCGCGTAACCCGGAGCGTCCAACGCGAGCAGCTCTTCGGCGCAGGCGCTGCGCAAGTCGGCAAACATCGAGCCTTGCACGATGGGGAACAACGCGGAGTACTGGGACTTTTCGCGACGTAGATAATGCGCGTACGCTGCATGCGCCCAGCGGACGGTGCGGCGCATCGAGTGGAGAGCGTCCGCGTGAGTGGCTGGGTAACTGAGACATTCGTCCAGCGCCATCTGAATATCGCTGCCGAGCGCTAGTTGGATATCTACCGTGCCCTCGGGCGAAAAAAAATGTGGATCGCCGTTGAGATGCGAGTGGAACAGTACGCCTTCTTCGGTGACTTTGCGGATGGCGTTCAGGCTGAAGACTTGAAAGCCGCCCGAATCGGTCAGGATCGCGCGCGGCCAAGCCATGAAGCGGTGCAGGCCGCCCATGCGTTCGATGCGCTCGTGTCCTGGCCGTAAGAAAAGATGATACGTGTTGGCCAGGAGGATACGCGCATCCAGATCCTGCAGCAATTCGCGCGGCGCCACGCCTTTGACTGTCCCTTGCGTGCCCACCGGCATGAACACCGGCGTCTCGACGATTCCGTGCGCGGTGTGCAGTAGGCCCGCGCGCGCGCCGGTGTCCGGGCAAGTAGCCTGAATCTCAAAGTGCAAAGCCTATTGTTACAATCGCGCTCATGCCGCGCGTGTTGTGCTTGCTGCTAGCCTCTCTGGCCTTCGGTCAGGGAATCGACCGAATTCAAACGAGCGATCTGCGGCGCGACCTTACTTATGTCTCCTCCGATGCGCTCGAAGGGCGGCTTTCGCTGACGCCAGGGTCGGAAACCGCTATCCATTGGATTGAGGCGGAGTTCCGGAAGGCCGGTCTCAAGACTTCCTTGCAGCCAGTGCCGCTGTGGGAGTTTCAGCCGAACCATGCAGCGGGCTTTCTGAAAATGCAGCACGCGGGAAAGAAAGAAGTCTTTCGTGCGCCGGATGCGAGCGGGCAATATCCGGAGAAAGTGGATGTCTCGGGTGGCGTGGTCTTCGCCGGGTTCGGCATTACGGCGCCTGAGCTGGGCTACGACGACTATGCAATCGTCGATGCCAAAGGCAAGATTGTCGTCGTCTTCGATCACGAACCGCAGGAGACGGACCCGCGATCGATTTTCAATGGCCGAGGGAATACACGTTACGCGACCATTCGCGTCAAAGCGTTAAACGCACAGGCGCATGGCGCGGTAGCCGTGCTGCTCGCTCCCGAACCGAATCGCAAACATCCGACTAACCAGGAACGCATCGCCAAGATCGGAAACGCGGCGCAAACTAACCCGCATATCGCGTCGGAAGCCATTGTCGGCGACGAACTGCATATTCCGTATATGAGTATTTCGGATGCCGTGACCGCGAAGCTGCTCGGCGCTCCCGGCGATTTTGAGAGCGAGATCGATCGAACTCTCAAGCCGGTGTCGCGCGACTTGCCCGGAACGACAGTGGTGCTGCACATGGAAAATTCTGTGGCGCAGCGGAAGAGGAGCTTCAACGTTGCCGGACTGCTCGCGGGCAGCGACCCGCGGCTGCGCGCGGAAACTGTTGTCATCAGCGGGCACTTCGATCACAACGGCGCGGATGGCGCGCGCATCTGGCACGGCGCGGATGATAACGGCTCGGGCACCGTCGGGGTGGTGGAGTTGGGACGTGCGTTTTCATCTGACGGAACACGGCCGAAGCGATCGATTCTTTTCGTTGTGTTTGCGGCCGAAGAGCGCGGGTTGCTGGGGTCGTACTACTATGTGCAGCATCCGCTGCGCCCGCTCGCTTCCACGCGGGCGGTTGTGAACTTCGACATGATCGGCCGCGACGAAACGCCCAGCCGGCAGACGGATGGCGCGATCGAAATCGCCCCGGACACCTCGAACGAGCTGAACTTGATTGGCACAAACTACACGCCCGAGTACCGCCGGACCGTGGAAGAGGCGAACCAGCGCATCGGCTTGCGGTTGAACTATAAGTGGGACAAAGAAGCTTCGCTCAATATTTTCTTTCGCAGCGATCAGTTTCCTTTCACGCTGCGCGGGATTCCGGCCGTCTGGTGGTTCACCGGTTTTCATCCGGATTACCATCAGACGACGGATACGGTCGAGAAAATCGATTTCGCGAAGATGGAAAAGATCCTGAAGCTCGCCTATCTGTCGGCCTCGCAGTTTGCGAACGAAGAGAAGACGCCGGCATTCCAATCGAGAACGCAACCAGAAGGAGTCCAATGAGACGCTACTTTGCCCTGCTCATCCTGCCCATCGCGATCGCCGCCGCGCCGCGCTTTACGGCGCAGAAAACGGCCGACCACGGAATAGAAATCGTTCGATTGGCGGATACGGCGCACGGTGTCGAATTGTCGGTAGTACCCTCGATCGGGAATCGCGCCTATGAGTTGAAGGTCCACGGCAAGAATCTGCTTCATTTTCCGTCGGACTTGGCGGCCTTCAAAGAGAGTGGAGGGCGAGGCATGAATGCCATTCCATTTCTCGCGCCTTGGGGCAATCGGATACCGGGCGGCGGTTTCTGGGCGAATGGCGAACGATACACGTTCAACACCGGTCTTCACAATTTGAGCGTGAATGCGAGCGGTGTGGCCATCCACGGCATGTTGACGGCATCTCCGCTTTGGGAAGTAACTGATGTGCGGGCAAACAAGACGTCGGCGCATGTCACCAGCAGATTGCAGTTCTGGCGATATCCGGATTTGATGGCCAATTGGCCTTTTGCGCACGAATACGAGATGACCTATACGCTCACCGGGAGCGGATTGCAGGTGGCTATCGCGATTAAAAACCTGAGCGCCAAACCGATGCCGGTTGCGATTGGGTTCCATCCATACTTCCAGATTCCGGATGTGCCGCGCGCCGAGTGGAGCGCGCATGTTCCGGCGCGAAAGCACGTCGAGATGGATTCCGAACTGGTTGCGACGGGCGAGATGACCGATAGCGGACTGGCGGAGCAAGTGCCGCTGAAAGACCGTAAGTTCGACGATGGATATACCGACCTGGTGCGAGATGGCTCCGGACACGCGATCTTTTCGGTTCAGGCGGCGGACAAGAAAATTGAAGTCGTGTTCGGACCCAATTACAAAGTGGCGATAGTCTACTCGCCGGCCGGGCAGAATTTTATTTGCTTCGAGCCGATGGCGGCGGTTACCAATGGAGTGAACCTCGCCCACGAGAGTAAGTACAACGAGTTACAGTCCGTTGCACCGGGCGCAGTGTGGCAGGAAAGCTTTTGGGTACGTTTCAGCGGATTCTGACGCTCAATCAGCCTGCGGGCGCGGCGGATTGGCCCAGTGATTCGATTCATCTCTTCCGCTCACGATCACGCCTTTCGCATCCCAGCCCAGGCCCGCTCTAACGATTGCCGGGCAATAGCGCAGAGTCAGGCCGCAGCGCCGTTTGCTCGATTCGTTCGCTTCGGAGCCATGCAACAGCAGGTCGCTGTGAATGGAAATTTCTCCGGCCTTGAGTTCTACATTTACCGGCTCTCCGAGAGTCTCGGCGCCGCCCACGGTTTGATTCAAAACGTTCGCTTCGTCGCCCTCACTTAGCGTGTAAGTCAAATGGCCTAAGTGGTGTGAGCCGGGAATGTAGCGCATGCACGCATTTTCGACGCTGGCATCGTCTATTGCAAGCCAGGCCGTCACGGCCATCGACGGCGTCAGCGGCCAATAACTGGAGTCCTGGTGCCAGGAGACGCGTTTGCCATCGCCAGGCATTTTGCAGAAGAAATGCGAGCCCCAGGCAATGACGTTTTCGCCGAGCAGGTCCGCAATGCGAGCCACGATGCGTGGATGCGTCAGGATGTCGTAAACGCGCGCATGACTGAGGTGCGCGGTGCTGATGGAGTAACTATTGCCGCCCGCGGCTAGCGTCTTTGCGAGAAGTTCATCAAAGTAACTTCGGATTTGAGCCATCTCCTCTTGATCGAAGATCCGAATGCCGGCCAGGTATCCATCGCGATTGAATGCCGCGATCTGGCCGGGCGTGAGCGTCGTAGGATGTTGTGTCGTCGACGGGTGGAAGCGCAGGTCGCGTTCCAGGTTGCCGAGCTCTTCCGTACTTGGAATGAAATTGGGTGTAGTTGACGTGTTCATGGTCCGCCCGTTCTATGCTCTCACGTCGTGTTATAGCTTATCTAGAGGGGCTTCCTTGCGGCTTTGTATTGGTTCATTTCTTGGGTTGGCCGTGATCGGCGCGCTGGCGCCCTTTGCGGACGGGCATTTTAGATTACTCGAGCCAAAGTCGTGGGTCGTGGAAAACCAGTTAGGAGATCCTCAGAAACTCGGGCCATGCGGAGGCACTTCCGACAAGACCGAAACGCCGACGAACGCGATTACAAATGTCCAGGGTGGACAGAAATTACACATCAAAGTCCAAGAAATGGTGTTCCACCCGGGCCACTACCGCATCGCGCTGGCGGTGAATTCGCGGGCCGAACTGCCGAATGACCCTGTCACCGTAACTCGCGAAACGGAGCGCGGTCCCATCTCGGTTTCCGCCAAGATCGACGACTCCAGCCATATTCCGGTGCTTGCCGATGGGTTGTGGCAGCACGAATCCAGAGTGACCGAACCGTTTGAAACCGATGTACAACTGCCCAATATCAACTGTCCCACTTGCATATTGCAGATTGCAGAGTTCATGGCTCAGCACGCTTACAACAAAGAAGGCGGCTATACGTACCACCATTGCGCGGCTTTAAACATCACGGCGGATTCGTCTAAGCCAATCGACACGCGATGGCCGGTGGCGCGGGCACGGTAAGGCTTTTTGGGAAAACGGCTCAAGCGTCACCTCAGTCACATCGCGCACCTATGGTCGCAGGCGCGCGCCCTAAGATTGTCACCGGCGGACACGCTACGATTTATCGCTTCCGACTATGGCTCCAGAATCGGCGCGGCAAACCGGACGTATACCATTCGAGTGGAAGGTTCGCGCGTGCTGCTTCGCTCGAATGCGGTCGATTGCAAGCTGCTGGTGGAGGTTTTCGGCGGCGTCTATGCGCTTCCCGCGAAGCAGCGCCCGAAGCGCATCATGGATCTCGGCGCGAATATCGGGCTCTCCGCGCTCTATTTTCATCGCCAGTTTCCGGAGGCCTCGATTGCCTGCATCGAACCCGCTCCGAAGAATTTCTCCATGCTCACACGCATGGTTTCGCTGAACGCATTGCCCGCCACGCTGTTCGACTGCGCCATCGGACCGTCGGCCGGGTCGACCGCGCTATACGATACGGCAGATCCCAGTTGTTGCACCTTACTTCCAAACGGTGAAAGCAGCGACAACCAAATCACGGTGCAGCTGAAGACGATCCCGGAAATCATGGAAGTACTGCATTGGGACCGGATCGATCTTCTCAAGATCGACATCGAAGGCTACGAGCGCGTCGTGCTGCGCGACAATGCGGACTGGCTGTCGCGCATATCGTGCATCGTTGGCGAGATTCATGCCGGATATGACTTCGCACAGTTGCGCGAAGACCTCGGGCGGTATGGTTTTGAGATTACGGAACGCCGCGCGATCAACGAATACGGCCAGGGCAACTTTGTGGCGATGTCTCGCGTGAATTCTTGACGAAATTGGAGGCGCGGGGCGGGATCGAACCGCCGAATAAAGGTTTTGCAGACCTCTGCCTTACCACTTGGCTACCGCGCCGGCCGGGTCGGGATCTCTTCGCAACATAGCACAAGACCAGGCCGGCGCGCGGCGCCTTCGCGGAAACCGATGTATAGTATATTTCTCTGCGGATGATCGCTTGGTGGTTATTTGCCGTGGCGCTTATGGGCGCGGCGGACGAGGCGCACGTACGCGGCGTCGATTTATTCGCCGAGCACAAATATGTGGAGGCGATCGGGGCGCTCACGGAAGCCGCAAAAGCAGAACAGAAGAGCAGCGCGGCCTACCAGGAATCGGCGCTACTGATAGGGCAAAGCTATTTCGCGCTCGCCCAGGCGGCGAAGGCGATTCCGTGGCTCGAGAGCATCCCGCCCAGCAATGAATCGAGTTATATGCTCGGGTTCGCCTACGAGCAAACGGGGCGCAAGGACGATGCGGTCGCGGCATTCGCGCGTCTGTTCGCGGTGCAGCGGGATTCGGCGGCGGCCCATCTGTTGACCGCGCAACTACTACTCAAGAAGCAACTCGAGAATGAAGGAGCGGAGGAGGCGGCCAAGGCGCTCGCGATCGATCCGAAAATTCCGGAGGCGCATTTTGTGATAGCGGAAGTGGCGATGTTCCGCGGCAAGGTGGAGGAGAGTATCGCGCACCTCCGTCAGGAGCTGGCAGTGAATCCGAGTTTCGCCATGGCGTGGTACCGCCTTGGCGACGCTTACACACGGCTCGAGCAATGGGATGCCGCGATCGCGCAATTGCAAAAGGCGGTCTGGCTCAATCCGAATTTCAGCGGGGCGTTCATTCTGCTCGGCAAATGCTACGCCAAGAAGAACGATGCGGCGAATGCGATCCGGTATTTGCGGCAGGCGCTGCGGCTCGACCCGAACAACTACATGGCGCACTTTCTGCTGGGACGCGCACTCGTAGAAAGCGGGAAGGCCGAAGAGGGCCGAAGGATGTTGAAGAAGTCGGAAGAACTGCGGCAGCAGTAACTACCAAAAGTGAGTGGCGAGCACGCGTGGCGGGCTTGGCATCATGCCGACGACCGTGGTTTCAAGAACGATTTGCAGGTTCTTCTTCTGCCAGCCGGCCGGTGCATTTTCCGCCAGATTCTTCCAATAACGTGGATTAGTGACGAACTCACCGGCTGCCTGTGACCCGAAAGAATTTATCCCCGCAAGCGTGATGAAGACGTTGCCCGAGGCTGGATCGAACAACCGTGAGATCAATGCATAGTCGACCGTTTGCTGCTTCCATGGGACGCGCCCGGAAACGACCCAACGGTTCTCGGAGTGCAACCGGTCCCGGATAGATAGTGGCGCATCGTCGTCCGTTCCATCGCCTTCGAAGCTAAACCGAAGCTCCGAATTTCCCCGGATAGTCCAGGGATTGTTGAAGGCGCCGATGGAAATCACCGGGTGCGCCGCGATGTCCTGGATGCTCAAAACACCTCCCAGTCTGAGTTCGGGCGCGGCCCCTTTGCCGGCAAGAAGGACGGAAAGATCAAATACCGACTCGGCATTCCCGGTCGACATGTGGAAGTTCGTCATGTGGTGCAAATCGCGTGGCAAGATACGAACTGGGTTGGCGTCGCCGGTTGTGGGCAGCCGCTCGAGCTCATCCCGCAATCGGCGCGAGGCGATCCAGGTGTCGCTCGCGCCCACACAGATCAGCGGCAATCCCGAACTATGAAGAACCGGCGCCCAGAACTCGTCAAACGCCGAGGCAGCGAGAGTTCTCTTCCAATTGAAGTACCCAGCGGCTAGCAGGAGAATGGCACAACCCGCTCCATAAGCGAGATATTTTCGGCTCCGGTCCGGTCTCGCGATCGCGGGCCGGGTAAAGGGCCTCGGCGCCGCGACATGGTGGTTTCTCCAGTGAATGAGAGGAACGTACGCGCCCGCCGGAAGCTCTATCTGAAGCGTCTCTTCGGCGCCCGCTTCGCCGTAGTATTGCGCCAACCGCTTGCGCACCTCGTTCGCCTTCACACGGACGATCGGGTCCGCCGGCGTCTCGTAGTCGAGCGGTCTGCCAAAAACGGCTGCGCCAATCGTGCGCTCCTTGATCTCCAGCCGATGCCCCTCCAGGGTCTGATCGACAACGAAGGTAAGAAATTCAGAGCATCGTTTGCTGGTCCGAAAATGAGGGCTGGCCAGCACGCGAGTCAAGTGTTCGCGGACCAGATCAACCGGCGGACCTGACGCGGAATCGGGTTCTAGCTGGAGCTTTTCCATGCAAACCTCATACGGCCTGGATTATATACGTGGCGCGGACGGTCGTTTTTTGCCGTCTGCGTATCGAGCCAATACTGCAGCTCGATGAATTTTGCAAGTCGATCATAACAGTGCGTAACCGTTAGGGCTAGTATCAAAGGCGATGAAAACAAAGGCAGCCGAAAATATACGAACGTTACTGTACGGAACATTGAATGGCGCCCGCAAGTATGCCACTTATAGATGAGTCCGGCGCCCAGCCGGAGCCAACGCTAAGGGGAGATAACCTATGTACTCACCACGTGGTGTGGGGATTTTAGCCGCGCTGACGCTGTTCGCGGCTGTGGTCTATGCACAGACGATCAGCGGGGCCATCACCGGGTCGGTTCTGGATTCGAGCGGCGCCGGAGTCGCAGGCGCGACGGTTACGCTCATTGGCGATACGACCGGCGATCATCGTGCAATGGAAAGCGACGCCAACGGAGAATTTGTATTCAACTCGGTATTGCCTGGACGATATCGCGTCGCCATCGAGAAGCGGGGATTCAAACGAATCGAGAAATTAGATCTGAATATGACCGCCGCGGAGCGTCTCTCCGCCGGCGATATGAGGCTGGAAGTAGGCGCCGTCAGCGACAGCATAACTGTGTCGGCTGGCGGGACCGCCGTGGACATAGAGAGCAACGAGAACTCGCAGCTTCTCACTTCCAACCAA